>OICY01000648.1_pt1 | contig 12220 bp, 10 predicted proteins | sample 1581441 | NCBI WGS metagenome assembly OICY01 (sample SAMEA3882514, study PRJEB24775) | human gut metagenome | biome: human-associated habitat; feature: intestine environment; material: feces | place: Netherlands | collected 2009/2010 | reverse complement strand
CTTCTTTTAGTTTTAGGTAATCTTCGTCGTTGAAAATGCGATACCAAAAGATTGTAAACTCTTCTTCAATTGTTCCTCTAAAATCGACAAATCCATGTTCTGGTTCCGGATAAAACAAGTTTCCTTTGGTGTAGAATAATCGGTGGTTCATTATCATTTCTTGGATGGTCTCAAACGCCGTGTCTTGCGGCCCATAGATTTTTGTGTAACGACCATCAGACTTTTCGAGTAGACGAAGGACGTTTTTTAGCAAGTTGTTAGCTGGTTCTGGTTGTGGGTCTCTCCGATGAATAACAAGATGTTCTTTTCCGTCTTTACGCATCATAACAGGATACATTTGACATGTTCCATAGTATTCATCTTTTACGGTAATTGGTTCTTTTTCGTAGATTTCAATGGACATATAAAGCCTTTCTGCCTTTCATGAATTTTTGGGGTGTTGTGTCATTTTTCCTTCCTATCTTTTATACTTCTATTTTACAATAACTTAGCGCTATGGTCAACGGGTTTATGTTTCCAATAAAGCGCAGAAAAACATTTCTAAAGTACAAATGTAAAAGGCAGACCGCAATGTTCTTGCAATCTGCCTTTTACATTTTGATGGATGGTAAAAAAGAGAATGTTACGAGGGAAAGGCGGGATGTGGTCCCACACGGTAATGGCGTTACCGTTGTTACATACACTTTCCCAGAAGAGAGACTACCTAATGCCACTTAGGTAGTCTCGTTGGGGTTAATGCATTTTCACACGATGTATGGGCTTGTTGGATTCGCTTACTCAGCTACAACCTCATCGGTCACAATAGGCTCTTCAGTCGCCGTTTCTTCTGCCACATCAGGAGTGACTTCCTCTGTCACGTCTTCGGTTTCTTCAGAAACAGGCTCTTCCTCTGCGGGTTCTACAGCTTCCGGTTCGGGAATCGTCTCTTCAGGGATGACTTCTGTTGGTTCCTCTACGATTTCCGGCAAAGCAGGTTCGATTTTATCACTTGCAGCACTTGCAACGTAAAGAGTATCGTTTACCGTCTCGGAAGGAATTTCAACGGTTCCGTCTTCGGATGCGCTATCTTCCTCGCTGTCATCGGTGAAGTAGATTTCTTTATCCTCGATAAGAGTTGTTGCTTCGTCGTCAGTGTTAGTCTCGTTTTCCGGCGATTCACCGCTTTCAACCTTGTCCTCGCTGTTCGACTTTTTGTTTTCGGTGTCGTTGGCATTGTTGGTGTCGTTGCTTTCGCTGCTGTCTTCAGTGTTGCCACTTTCTGTTGTATCCACATTGTTCTTAGTGGTCACAACATCTTCGCTTGTTTTCTCAGCTTCTGCGTTTGCAAGACTACCCTCATTTGCCTTATCAGCCTTGTACTCTACCGTTTCTTCCGGCTTATCCGGCTCTTCTTCTGCGTCATTGTCTACTGCGTCGTCAACGGGCTTGTCGTTGTTAACTGCAGACTGAGCGCTGGTGGTGTAATTCGGGTCACGGATGAAAATCTGGATGCCGAAAACACGTCCATTGTATTCTCGCACGGCACAAATCATACCATTGGCATTGGGGTTGACCATTGCTGCATAGTGACCCTCAGAGTTGTACCAAAGGTAATAAAGGTGCTCTTCATCGAAAATGCAGTCTTCTTCTGCAGCATTTTCGCCTACTGCCCAATCAGATTTATCACCCAAAACCGTTCCAGCGCTGGAGTGGTCTGGGCGTGTGTGGGCACCCCACTTACCATCAATCGTTCCATAATTGATATAGTTCTGCAGAAGCTCTCCTACGCGAATATCGGCAGCATACTGTAGGTCAGAACGATAAGAAAGCGTTTCCAGACCGTTTTGCGAGCGCAGTGCGTTTGTTTTCTCGAAGATATCCTGTTCGTATGCTTTCTGGTTGTATTTGCTATTTAAGCCGCAACGGTTGCAATAACCATAAGAGAAGTTGTGTCCCAGTGCGGCAATTTCCTCGGTCTTGGTTTCATTGCAGACAGTGCATGTAAAGGTCTTGACGCCCTTGCCATCGCAGGTGGGTTCAACCGTGACCTTTCCAGCATCCCATTTGTGCTCATTCGTCTTCGGAATATCACGAACTCGCTCGGATGCACCACAAGAGGTGCAGACGCGGTCAACATGACCCTCTTCCTTGCAAGTTGCTTCCGTGGTGTGCTCAACCCATGCATGACCGGTTGCGGGAACAATCGTGTCGTCATAAGACTTTGCAGGGTTTTCATTGCACTCATGGTGGGTATAGCCGTCAGTGGTGCAGGTAGGAGCAACAACGGTGGTTTTGAAGGTGTACTTCTTTGCAGGAATGGATTCCGTGTAGGTGTCACCACAGGTCTTGCAGGTAAACGTCTTAATGCCGTCGCTCTCGTAAGTCGGTTCCGTAGTTACAATGCCATCGTCGTAGCTGTGTCCCAGAGCAGCAATTTCCTCGGTTTTGGTGTGGCTCTTGTCGTGAGCACAGGTGTAGGTACGAACACCCTTTTCAGTGCAGGTAGGAGCCTTGGTGACCTCACCATCGCCCCAATCATGACCCAGTGCCGGGATAACCTCGGTCTTGGTTTCGTTGCAACCATCGTGAGTGCAACGATAAGTCTTTACACCATCTTCATCACAAGTAGCTGGCTTGGTAATTTCGCCATCATTCCAAGCGTGACCAAGGGGAGCAATGTCTTCCGTCTTGGTATGATTCTTGTCATGAGCACAGGTATAGGTACGAACACCCTTTTCGGTGCAAGTAGGAGCCTTGGTGATTTCACCATTACCCCAATCATGACCCAGCGCCGGAATAACCTCGGTCTTGGTTGCGCCATCGCGAGAGCAGGTGTAGACTTTAACACCAGTTTCGTCACAGGTGGGTTCCTTCGTCACAACTCCAGCATCCCAATCATGACCAAGAGCATCAACATAATCGCGCTTTTCGGTCAGATTTTTATCTTGGTCGCAAACGTAGATGGTATAGCCCTTATCATTACATGTAGGAGCAATCGTGTCGCCCTTTTGCCAAGTCTTCTCAACAAGAGGAATGGTTTCGGTGCGAGTTGCGCCGCAATCCTTGCATGTATAGGTCATGATACCGGTTTCGTAAATGGTAGCAGCCTTGGTGACCTTGCCGTCGTCATAGCTGTGTGGCAACTTATTGGTATACTCACCCTTGTAGGTCAAGCCGGGGACCTCATTGCACTCATAAACGGTATAACCCTCAGAGGTGCAAGTTGGCGCAACAACTTCCTTGATATGGTAAGTCTTATCCAGCTCTGGAATTTCCTCGGTTCGAGTCTCGCCACAAGTCTTGCACTTGAAGGTTTTGATACCCTTTTCGAAGTATGTGGCTTCCTTGGTGACAACACCTGCATCCCAATCATGTCCAATTGCAGGAACATAATTGTCGTTGTAGTTCATACCACCCCACTCGTTGCAAATGTGCTCGTCATAGCCATCGGTGGTGCAAGACGGCTCATGTTTGCGGACGGTAAAGGTGTAGGTCTGAGATGCTTTCTTCTCCGTGTTGCCAGCCGTGGCGTTTGCGCTCTGCTGAACAGGTGCAGCCACAACAGGTGCAACAGGCTTAGTCGGCACAGCCGGATTCGTAGCGGTGTTCTTACCATTGCTCGTGGAATTGCTGTTCGATGCATTCTGGTTCGTGTTGGAAGTGTTGCCGTTATCTTTGTTGGTGTTGTCCTTTGCCTCGGTATTCTCTTTGTTTTCCTTGGATGCGGCATCCTTTTCGTTCGAAGTGTCTTTCGGCATCTCTGCGTTTGCAGAAGTGCTGTCTTTGCTTTCCGCATTGCTGGATTCGCTCTGACTGGTTTTGGTTTCTGCAGAAGATGCGGTTGTGCTGTCACTCTTGGCACCACAGCCCGTGGCAGCAAGTGCTACCGTAGCCGCCATCGCAACGGCAACCGCGCTCTTCGTCATACGAAATTTCTTACGCATTGTTTGAACATTCTCCTTAATTTGCTGTTTGTTGTTGTGTTGTTACGAATATTTTAAACAAATTATCTGCTGTATGGTTTATACTTTAAACTATCAGCCGATTTGTTTCAACTGATTGAGCACGAAACGCAACTTGATGCGCACCAATCTGTATATTAAATTGTGTACTGATGCGTTTTTTGTGTGCGTTCGCTGAATTGTTACTGCATTTTAATCACATCCAATTTCTATAGGTAAATTGTACTGTACATCTTTTATTTTCAGGTTCCTGTGGTGGGACTACAGAGATTCGAACTCTGAACCGAGCGGTTATGAGCCGCCAGCGCTAACCAGTTGCGCCATAGCCCCATATCTCATAGAACATGGCTCGCATTATGGTACTTCTCGCGGGAAAGCTTTTGTTCTTTCGATGTATTTATTGTACCATATCGTGTACCATTCCGCAACCGCTTTGTGCTTAATTAAGAGCGCAAAAAGGCTCCCGCGTGTACACGGGAGCCTTTGACTCGCTTTTGCTGTTCTTGTTTATGTGCGCCACCAGTATGCTGCTGCTTCATCGGCCACATGGAGTATCCACGCAAGAGTATTGTGTTCGTAGCACTCTCCAACGGCAATTTCGTAGCCAGCAGTAAAACCCATGTGGTTGTTGATTGCCGCCATTTCCTCAATGGACAGTTTGATGTGTTGAGCAAGTAAAAACACGGATTTGTCACCGTGCCCATTTCCACCAACAAATACGGTTTCTTCACACTGGTAGAATGGGACTTTTTCCCACTGTCCTGTTGCTTCATTTTTCTGGTTTTTTGTTCCTACCTTATAGAAATTTGTTTTGCAAATATCATGAAACAAAGAAACCAGATACAACTGCTCTTCTGTAAAAAGCGGAGATTTGCGCTCTGTATCGTCGGAGCTGTAATTGTATGTTCGAGCCAATCTTACGGTTTCTCGTGCCACATTAAGGCTGTGTAAGCACAATCCACCGGGTTCTGCACAGTGAAATCTTGTGGATGCCGGAGCTGTAAAAAAGTCTGTTTCATTTTCGAGCCAGTTCATCAGTTCGTCGATACCGTCTCGATGAATATTCTTTGAAACGAGGTTTTTGAATAACTGCTTTTGTGCCTCTATGTCGATTGCCATATCTCTTTTCCTTTCTGCGTTGTGTACATTTTGTAGTATTTGCTTACATATTACAATTTGTTTTTTGCAACTATCCACTCGATGATGTTGTCTGTGCATGAACTTACAACATCATTTACGGTTGGTGCTTTGCTTTTTGCATAAATTGCGTCAGTGATTGTTTCAACTGTACATAGTTCTATCGGGTACTGAACAGACGTGAGGAATTTACGGCAAAGGACTTCTACATCTCCCCTGCTCAATTCTTTTACATGATGTTTAAAAGTAAACCTTCTTACAAGTGCTTCATCAAGGACATCCGCTCGATTTGTTGTTCCGATTAGAATAACATTGTTGCTCAGTCTGTCAAGTTCTTGCATTACGGCAATGGTAATACGGTTCATTTCCGAAACGTCAAAATTTTTTCCGCGCTTACTTCCGATTGCATCAATTTCATCAAGGCATAGGACGCAAGAACTCCGGTGACAATAATCAAAGACTGTTCCAATATTCTTGGATGTCTTTCCGAGTGCCGAATCTATAATTCCGGATAACTTTAAAAACACGAATGGCAAGTCTGCCTTGTATGCAATATACCTCGCCAATTCGGTTTTCCCTGTTCCGGGGGCACCTTCTAATAGAAGCGAACACGTATAATGAATGCCAAGTTCTAAAGCTGCCTTCCGAACTGCAAACAGTTTATCAATTACTTGTTTTTCACTCTCTCGTAAAACGAATCGGTTTTCAGGGAAATTCCGCACATCTTCTGCGATTGCGATTTCTTTCATGTTGTACGGGAGCTCTATTTGTCCGATTTGCCTCACAGACATTTTTCGTAGCATTGTTTCTTTGAAAACACTATCCTTTGCAGTGTTCGTGTTATCCAGAATGATTTTTACCTGTTCTTGCGCCTTGCGGATATCTCCATCAATAACGTATTGAATTAGGTTTTGTTCATTTGCATTCATACCGCGCTCACCTCCTTTGTCTTCAAGATTTCAACTTAACCGCGAATCATCATAATTGCCGCAATGCCAGCAAGAAGCGTACTAAAGACCATCATGCCAAGAGACAGGTAAATCGCCAGCTTGTCACCTTCAACACGACCATAGTTGCTCACAGTGTCTTTATAAAGATGATAAGAGAAAAGCAAAATGCCTGCAAGTACGCCAAAGCCAACAACGATTCTAAAAACGTTCATAAATAAAATACCTCGTTACAATGTTTTCTTTTGATTTATTATGTTACAAGAAATGCCGGATGACAAAAATGACACCCGGCATTTGTTGGCAGTTTATTGTCATACCGGACGGTGGCGAGGAGAAAGGGATTCGAACCCTTGGACCGCTGTTAACGAGTCACTGGTTTTCAAGACCAGCTCCATAAACCTCTCGGACACCTCCCCAAGAATGTGCGCAGCCGCCTTCGCCACTCGCACAATATTTGTATAGCGGCTTAACCTATACAGTATTATCATCAGGATATCTATGCCCAATCGCAGCGTGCTGTATAGATTCTTTCGTGGTTTGTCATAGGAGTCGCTGCTAAAAATGACGCGCAAGATACGCAACCGCCTTCGCCACTCGTATCAAAACCCAATTTCTATAGCGGTTTTGCATTATCAGCTTTTCTACCTTTCATACAAAAGGTCCGGGCGACTGATAGATGCATTCGTGGTTATGTTTTGCAGAAAGGAACGCCCAGCATGATTCGTCTAACGACAACCTCAAGAAGTCGCCAACTCTCACATCGAGTGGCGTAGCGTGTCCGTTTGTGTCGCTCCGTCTCTCGATGTATTTATTATATCATTGTATGTATCACTTCGCAACCGCTTTTGCGCTATTTTTTTGCGTTATCTGTACAACCTTTTTGCAAACACTCGATACAATCGCCTGTTTCACAGAGTAGTTCGTTATTAAGCAGCAACCCCATTACCGCAAAACGTAATGTATGGATTTTGCCATCCATGTTTATCGTCTTTACTATGTTTTGCAAACGCACGATTTCCTCCAGTAAAGTAAGGTGCTTGTCTGATAAATAAAAACTAACTTGTTTTGACATTCCACCCATACTTTTAGAAGGTAGGTGCTTTTCTATTTCTTCTTTTGTGGGGATTATGTACCACCTCTCCCCTCCCCTATCAGCCTTCGTGATGGTTTTATATTTGCTCGAACCATAAACAACACAATATTCTATTCCAACTTCTGCAACTTTATTTAATTCATCAGCAAGCATTCGATTGGCTACAGTGCCTGCCTTTTCGCCACGGTACGCTGCTTCACTGTCAATTACATCATAAACTGCGGAGCATAATCGGATAGGTCTTCGGTTTGGCTTTTCTGCGCTCAGATTCATTACCCTTCGTCCTGTCTTTGTGCTTTTTCAATCATTTCCTTTAGAACTGTTGCTGTTTCGATAACTTCATTTAATGCATGAATATCCTGCTCAAGAACTTCCGGCGACTGTTTTTTTAGGGATTTCACATAGTTTTTGCGATTGATAATTGCATCAAGTTGACTTTTGATACCCGGTGCTTTTTTCTGAACGACGGTCTCCGCAGCGTTCTTAGACACCTCTGCCCTTACTGTTTTTTTCTTATCGTTCTTTTCCTTTGCGGCCTGATTCTTATTATCGTACTCAAACTCTTCCATCTGCTTTTCGCTATTATTTGCTTTCGCAGCAGCATACTCAGCAGCTTTTTCATTGAGCGTTTTCAATCCTGTTTCATAATCTTCCAGAGCTTTTGCGAACATTGCATCGAGTTCTTCAAAAGTTCCAGCCTTGGTTGCGGCATACAACGCCTCACGGAATGTGATGTGTAGGTTATCACGCCGCACCTCAACGCTGTTGCGCTCGTCCGGTCTGTTTGTATCAGAAAAGCAATCAACAGTAAATAGCCTTTGCAACCTTTCAGCAATTTCCATCTGCTTCCCATTGGGGAAATGCAAGTAGATATCTGCTTCGCTTCTGCTTACATATCCGCTGTCCAGCAATTCTTTAAGTTCTGCGCAAAGGTTTCTTTCTGTTCTGATGTCTCTATCCAGCGTTTTGGTATTTTCCGGACTCAGGCTCTTGATTGTCTTTTTTGCTTGTGATTCTGTTAGATTGTATGGGCTTTTTTGCAGACATTCAATAAAGCTTACCAATGCTTTTCGGCGAATCTTTTCATTGCCGAATCCGCCGCGAACCTGAAGGTTGGCACTGTAAAGCAAAACCTTTTTCTCGTTATCTGTTAAATCACTTGTGATAACGTTGCAATGCTTTACTGTATTCCAGCTTGCGTCTTTTTCTTCCAGATATTTAAGAGCACGATAGCGACGTTCACCGGAAATCAACATATACACCGTATTCTTGCCTTCCTGCTGTGGCAGTACGACAAGGTTGTGCATTAGCCCATTCCTCTCAATATCTTCCGCAAGAGTTCTGATATCCTCATCGTTATCATCCTGTCGGAAAACTTCGTTATCTGGATTGAGCCTTATATCGGAGAGCATGATGTCTCTGCTGGCGTACTCGATAGTTTTGTCGTTCACAAGTTTGCTGAGCAAAAGTTCTCCCGCTTCATTATTATTGCAATCCATGATTGCTTCCTTGCTCGGCATGACAACTTTCTTTGCGTTGGCCTTCGACGGCTTAGTCTTCATACCCATTTCAGTTCTCCTCCAGCTTATCAAGGCGCTCTTTCAATTCCTTGTAAAGAGCGGCATAGCTTCTGCCTACTGGCTGCGTTCTCGCTGAATAGCAGACCGGCACGCATTTTCTTACAGAGCTTTTGACCGCCAAAGCCATCGGGATTTCCGCTTCAAAGAGTGCGGAGCCGAGTTCTGATTTACACTCCTCCCGCGTCTCACGTGTTGCCGCGCCTTTGTCTACCATCGTAAGAACCACACCAATACCTTTGAGTCTTGACGCCGGGTCCTTGCTCAACTTACTGCAAATTGAATAGGTACGAAAAGCGGAGTCTTCGGAAAAAGCATCACACTGCATTGGAATCAGCACATAATCCGCAGCCGCGATGGCATTGGAAAGTATTTGGCTGTCGCGAGTTGGCTGCGTGTCGATGATGATATAGTCGTAATCATCGCGTACTTGGTTCAAAAAATAAAGAAGGAAGTCGCCCATGCTTGATAGCTTTTTGGGGTCTTCATCTTCAAATTGCTGTGCATCCTCATACAAATCCTGCAATCTCTTATTGATACGAGGCGTTTGACTGCTTGCTGGTATCATGTCTACATTTTCGTACTCGGTTTCTACTATGTAGTCTCGTGTATGGGTGTACCTGAATCCGTCAAACAAATCATATAACGCTTTTCCGTGATAAATACCACTCGTAATACTGTTTCCACCAGAAAGAGCAAATGTCAGGTTTCCCTGTGGGTCTGTATCAACACACAGCACTTTTTTGCCCTCATCCCCCATCAGATATGCAAGGTTGGAGGCTGTTACTGTTTTTCCGGAGCCACCTTTTTCAATGGCAATCGTTATAATTTTTGCGCCCATTTTTATCTCCATTCATTTCACAAGTAAATTTTGTAAGTATAAAATTTCTGTTGCTATCTACTCTTTAATTATAGCATGTGAGGAGGTAATGTCAACAATATATAGGAGATAAATGTCGCTGCTTTCTATAAGTAAAACACTCATCGCAAATGTTTCTGTTGCTCCTATATTTATAATATCCTCTAACATTTTTATTGGTTATGTGTCGAAAAATCTGCTTGCATGTAGAGGATGTACATAAACAACATTCGTTTCTTCCGTCCAGAAAACAAACACGCTTGTTTATATAAAAAGTAAAACGCAAGAGTTAATAGTTTCTGTTGCTCCTTATTTTTACACAAAAAACACTCCCGTGCCGTCTGGCTGCGGGAGTGTTTGTAAAATTAAAGAGAATATGGAAAAGTATTTCTCATTCGTCAAACTGATTCATCCAATGTTGGTTAAACATATCAGCCTGCCCGTTCTCTATCACTTTTAGTTTTTGCTTTCCGTCTTCAATGATTTTAACATCTTCAATCGCATTAACTACGATAGCTGCATTGTATTGCGCTGACTTCAACTTGCCAGCATCTCTTTTTTCAATCATCATTTGAGCCATGCCGACAACCCAATATTTAAGGTTTTCATTATGCTCCAAAACACGATTTAAAGCATCTAAGGTTTCTTTTGCAAGGTCTGCTTTCCTTGGGTTTTTATTTGTCAATGTTCTAGCCACATAAACAAGGACACCTGATATCATAGACTCGAAATCATTTCCGAATTTATCTTGAATAGATTCATAGTCTGCCAGTTTTTCAAGTTCTCTGGTTGCTCTTGTCACCGACAATTTGCAAATATCAGCAGATATTAGTCCTTTGCTAATTTCAGGAACAGCAACAGAATCTTTATGTTTTCTGTTTTTGCGGTCTTCTACGATAATATCATCATAGATAGATACTACACTATTTTCTCTGATTTTCTCAAGTTCATCAGCGGTTTTATAACGAATGAATAAATAGAGCAACTGATATCCCTTGCGACCTTCTCCGGCAATCCGCGCAGGAATATAATCAAACCAGAGGTTGGAAACAGCATTTATCTCTTCTTTTGCTTTGGTAAGAACATTTTTATCAAAATCTTTGTAGCTCGCATACTTCTCCGTTAAAGGTTTATCCTGTTTTCCACCCTTGCCATCATCCGGAGCAGGGGAGAGCTGAAGCTTCAAATCCTGTATATTGAAAACCTTATACTTGAATCCATGAAGACGCTTTGCACTTTTGGGAAACTTGGCTCTCAGAAATTCGTCCGTTGCAGGCTGAAACACGATACCATTGGTGTATCCGTAATCCGTCTCACCGTTATCATAAGAGAGGATAATCTCATAAATGCTCATAGAATATGTGCTGTTCATTTTAAGCAAATATTCTACATCGAAGCTTGTATAGTTGGACTTGAGCTGCGTTAAATAGGGGAATATCTCCGGAGAGAATCGCATATTGATTGTCTTATTCTCAAAGTCGATATTCGTTCCTCCGCTAATCCAGCGATACAAATCACTGGATTTTGCACCATCATCCACCCAGAAACTCGAATCGGCCAGTTTTTTGATGGTGTTTTTTAGATAAATCCTGTAAGACGAGCTGCGAGTATCTGCACCTGTCAGGCGTGAAAAATTACTGAAAGACATCGTGTAGACTTTATTCGGGTCAGTGTCTTCCTTGGGGTTGATTTGCGCAATCATTGCAAGGAGCAACTTCTGCTGCGTCTTTGGAAGTGAGTAACGAGTCTTTTGTATTAGCTCATTACTTTTGGTTACTACCGTCATACTCGTAACGGATAACTTGTTCCGAGTAGGGGAGTGATGGTTCTGACTATCCAGAACCTCGCCCTCAATAACAGTTTTCTTTTCCTTTGCCATAAACAGTAACCGGCTTTCTATTTGATGTAGTCCGACATCCTACAACGCCCGTTTTGACATTCTCCCCACGGCTAAAGCAGGGGGATTCCTGCATCAACCACCACTGCACAGCAACCGAGGTTGTTGCGTCTTACACGATGTCAGACAGGCGTTACTTCCCGTGTGTCCCACGGTACGGTATGGATTAGTTTAAGCGGACTTTTTAAGTCCTTTATGCAAAATGTTAATAGCGGCGTTCTTGTCACGGTCATGAACCGTGTGACAAGACGGGCATTTCCATTGACGGATGCTAAGGTTCTTAACAGCCACATTCTTATAGCCGCAGCAACTGCATGTTTGGCTGCTTGGATAGAATGTAGGTACACGAATTACTGTACAACCGTACCAATAGGCTTTGTACTCCAGCATGCTAAAGAAAGACGACCACGAAACACTGGAAATAGCTCTTGCAAGCTTATGATTATGAAGCATTCCCTTTACATTAAGGTCTTCGATGCAGATGGTTTGATTTTCACGCACCAGCATAGTAGACTGTTTTTGAAGAAAATCGTTTCGTTGATTAGCAATCTTTTCGTGGGCGGCAGCGACTCTTATACGCTGCTTTTCACGATTGTGTGAGCCTTTCTGTTTGCGAGCCAAACGCCGCTGTTCGCGAGCAAGTTTTTTGGCATTTTTCTCCAAGTATTTGGGGTTATTAACCACAGTACCGTTACTATCGGAATAGAATTCTTTGAGCCCAACATCAATGCCTACTACATAACCGTTGTTTGGCATAGGCTGAGGG
>OICY01000646.1_pt1 | contig 12232 bp, 9 predicted proteins | sample 1581441 | NCBI WGS metagenome assembly OICY01 (sample SAMEA3882514, study PRJEB24775) | human gut metagenome | biome: human-associated habitat; feature: intestine environment; material: feces | place: Netherlands | collected 2009/2010 | reverse complement strand
ATACATTGCTCAGATAAAGCAGAAGCACGGAATCATTGAAAGAGATTGTTATAATAAGTCGAAAGCCGAAGAAGCAAAAGTACCACAGTGTACGCCTGAAAAGGAAAAACTGATTGAAGAAGCGTTGCGATATTTCAAAATGATTCCATAAAATGTCATACGAATTACGAAAGAGAGATTGTTATGCAAGAATGGTTAAAATATGTGCTAGAATTAGTGGGTGGGATATCGGTTGTAGTGTGTACTACATTAGGAGTTTGTAAAGGCATTTTTGAAAAATACATCTATACTCAGATAGGAAAATCTGCTGAAAAAGAGTTAGAAAAAGCAAAGAGTTCATTTTCAAGAAGTTTTACTGCATATGAAATTCTTTTGAAAAAAGAATTTGAATATTATGAGTCTATAGATAAAATATACGCTAAAGTCATAGTAGATGTTCAGGATATTGGGTTTTATAGCATAGAGAAAAATGATGTTAAGAGTGAAATTAGATGTGAAAATCTTAAAGAAATATCTTTAAGATTATTGAAAGCAATAACAGAACTGAAAAATCTAAATTTGCTTTATCAAGTATATGTACCTATAGAAATTTTCTCTGTTACAGGACGAGTTGTTATTGCAATGCAAAATAACTGCGAGTTAATATCAAAGACAACAACAAATGTTTTTGAAGGAAAGGAATGTGATGAAGAAAAAATAAAAGAATTTATTAATAGCGTACTTACGGGAATCGCTTTATCAAATACATTGATTAAAAACAGATTAGAAGTTTTAACTTCAAATAGTCCAAAAGATTTTTAAACAAGTTGCCCTACAACTTGTAAGGTAATTTGTGCGTTTAGATAATGTATGAACGGCACATTGGTAAAATTAAAAATCCTTCTGTAAAATGATAGTACAATCAAATTACAGGAGGATTTTTCTATGAAAACAATATTTGAACAGCAAGGTGTCGAGTATCGTCAGACGGGAGATTATATGTTTCCTAATGTGGAACTGACCGAACAGACAGAATATCAAATTGGTGTATGGGGTCAACGTTATAAGCGATACATAAAATCAAATCACCGAGTTCTCTATTACAATTATTTGACTTCGGGCAAACTGTCTTTAAATGCAACTTCCTTAAATTCAGGATCATTGAGTTGGTTGCGAAATGCATCTGCCATTGATGTAAGACGCATCTCAATGAATTTATCTATTGTACTCTGATTTGTCATATGTGATTACCTCCGATAGTAGTCAGCACCTCTTGTGATGCCGCGTGCCTTGTGTGTGGTCTTGGAATCCGATGCTTCTGATTCCTTTTTTACAGAACCTGTTACAAGGATGTTTTTGATACTCTTGTAACTTGGCGATACCTAAAGGCAGTTACCTATCCAAACAAGGGAATTATCTGTGACTAGAATATTGAAGAACTATGGAGAATCTTTAATCGGAAATTCCCGACTAAGATTTCCATGCTAGAGAAATTTCTTGCATATTCGCTGTCAGTCATAGAAGTAGCAACAACACCGGAAATGGAAGAAGATGCTGAAAAGCTGATTCGTGATGTTAAGGACAGATCACAATTTCTATTAGTATGTAGCCATAATCCGGTGCAATCGTAGCCAAAACACAATAACTGAATACAAAAATACCAAAAAGCGAAGCCATGAAACAAATGGAAGAAAAGGCAGCAATGCCAATTCAACCAATGAGTTTTGTGGATTTTTTTGTTGCCTTAAACCACATTTTGAAATCTCAAAACAGTGGTGACAGGGAAGCAATGTAACCAATTAACCCGGGCTGCTTCCCGCGGTTGATTGCCGTATTGATATTATCTACCAAATAGTAAATCTGCTCGTTCAGCGGTTTTACTCTCTCGGAAACATACAGATTGCTTTTCAGCTCCGCCGCCTGATGGATGCTGGTCATCTGCGACAGCTTTTCGATCAGCTCCGCACTTTTCTTTACCGTGATGAATTTGGACGATTCCACCGCATCAATCAGCAGTTTCAACTCCGGCAGAGTAAATAAATGACTACTCAGGGAATAGCGGTTCTCACGGCTTCTTTCTTCTTCAATATCAATGCCAATATCACAGAGCTTCGCAATATCGCCCGGTATTGTTTTTCTGTCGCAGGAAATGCCGTTGCCCTTCAGAAAAGCGAGGATGTCCGCCGTTGTTGCATAATGCTCGGCATCCGTGTGTTGCCAAAGGTATTTCAATATGTATAACAGTCTGCTCTTGGATTCTGCCATAGCGTCACTCCTGTTGTTTTTTGCGGAAGCCCTTATTTCTTTGAGCTTCTTTTCAGCTCGTATGTCCCGCCGACCGTGCCCTCGCCACCGATCAAGGTAAGGGTATTTCCGTCAACGGTAAATTCATATTCGGAATCCCGCACCGACTCGTTGGCGTAATCGATCATGAGCTTGTTGCCGTCGATGGTATAGGTGAAATCGTAGGATATGGAGGGCAGCTCCATTGCGCCGCTTCCGCTGCCGTCAAAGGAATAGGTGGTCGTTCCGTCGAACTCCCATGTGCCTGCAAGTGCGTCCGTGCCGCCGGAGCAGCCTTTTGCCAGCAGTATAATGCCAACGATGATTACCGCCAGTGCGGCGATCGCACCGCAAAGCACCATACGGTGCTGCGTCTGTTTTTTCTTCCTTTTTCTGATTCTCTCTACCGTTCGATCTGACTCGTTCGGGAATCGTCCCGGCGGTTGCTGCCTGACGGGGCGGTTCGATTGATAATCCTGCATCATGTGGTTCTTCTCCATTCCAAGCGAAAGGGCGATGACGGCAATGTCCGTCACCGCCCTTTGCTCAAAGGTTCGCAGCTGATTTATTCAGCGTTTTCTTTCTTCTTTTTGCTGTAAACGGTGATGCCGATCACTACGCCGCCGCTGACAAACAGCAGTGCGATCCAGAGGATCATATTGCTGTTGTCACCGGTCTGCGGAGAATCCGAATCGGTCGGCTTGCCCGGCTCAGTCGGTGTTCCGGTAGCCGGAATCTCAACTGCCGCCTTCTTGTAGCCGCAAACCCTGCACTCCTCATGCTTGGAGCCCTTTTGCGTTGCGGTCGCTTCCTTGTCAACAACCCACTTGAAGTCGTGTGCCGCCTTATCGGCCTTATCTCCGCAGGAGCACTCATGCCAGTGGTTGTCGGCATCGTACTTCCAGTCGGAGCCGTAGCTGTGAGTATGCTCACCGCCGCCGGTTGCCGGGATAGTTTCGGTTGCCATCGTATAACCGCAGACGGTGCATTCCTTATGCTTTGAGCCGCTTGTGGTAGCTGTTGCCGGAGTGTCGATGATCCATTCACCGGCGGTATGTGCCGCCTTGCTGTCCTCGATGATCACGCCGCAGCCGACAACGGTGCACTCTTTCCAGTGATCGGTATGATCGGACTTCCAGTCGGAAACGCTATGACCTGTTGCCGCAAGGATTACGCTTGTCTTGTCGGTAATTTCGGATGCACCGGTTGCATCCTCAAACCACTTGTCACAGCCGTCGCAGGTGTAATATGCCGTGTTACCTTTCTCCGTGCAAGTAGGAGCCTTTGCGGGAACGAGGGTCAGATTGTGCGTATGCGGTACGGTCTTGTCATATCCGCAGGTGTCGCAGATGTTATCGCTGCCGTAATCGTGAGCCGCCTCGTCCTTCTTTTCGTGGCAGCGAGAGCATTCTTTCCAATGATTGTCTGTGTCCTTGCTCCAATCGCTTGCCCATGCGTGCCCGAGCTGTGTACCTGCTGCTGTAAAGGTTTCTGTTGTGCTGATCTCTCCGCAGGAGCAGCTCTTGAAATATACTGCATCGTTGGTGCAGTCGGCAGCCGACTTGAGGGTTTCCGGCTTCTGAATTTCCTGATCGTAGGTATGGGTATGAGGAATTGCCTTGTATGTTACAATAACGGTTTTGTCTGCGTCCATCGTAACATTCAGGATATTGGAAAGTACGTCTGTTACAACGCCGTTCACAGTAACAAGGTCGATTTCATAGCCGTCATCAGGGGTAAAGGTAACCGTTTCGGTGGAACCTTCGGTCAGTCCGGTTTTGCTTGCGGAAATCGTTCCGTGACCGCCGTTTACCTGTGTTGTGAGGCTATAGGTGGTGACCGGTGCGTTCTTGTAGGTCGCTTTCACGCTGACTTCACTGTCAGGCATTATGAAAGTAGTGGTTTCACTGTTCGCATCTTCAAGAGTAGCGCTGCCGCTTTCTACTACCCACTTATCAAACACCTTACCGTCAGGAGCCGCATTTGCGGTCAGAGTAATGGTTGTGCCTTGCGCCGCTTTACTGATTTCGCTTCCTGCACCGATTGTCGCTTTGCCGTCCGTTACGATGATGGAATACTCTTTACTCTCCCAGATTGCATAGAAGGTAGTATCCGAGCTTACTTCATAGGTCGTGCCGGAAATAACCGAACCGTCGGCACTGGTTGACCAGCCCTTGAATTGCTTGCCTTCCGGTTCAGTAAAACCGCAGGAAGGCAGGGTATAGCTGCCGGAAACGCCGGTGACATCTGCCATTGTGCCGCCGCCACCGTTGGCATTGAATCTGACGGTATACTCGGCAGGCGCGGCTTTGGTTATCGTAATAGACAGCTCCTTCGTATCGCTGCCCGCACTGTTTTCCGCCTTAACGGTGAAGCTGGCGGTTCCCGCTGCGGTAGGCGTGCCGCTGATCTCGCCGGTGGCTTCGTCCAGCGTCAGGCCGGCAGGGAGATTGCCACTGTCAATGCCCCATGTGATGGGCGTAGTGCCGGTGGCGCTCAGGGTCTGGCTGTACGCCTCGCCCACCTTGCCGCCCGGCAGGGTGTCCGTGGTGATGGTGGGGGCGGCGGCAGCATTTTCGCTGATGGTGAAGTAATGCTCTGCCTTGCCGCAGTAGTTTCCCGTGCCGTACAGCGTCACCTTGGGAGCCTTTTTGCTGTCAAAGCCCTCGTCGCCCGGTGTGAGGGTGTAGGGATGGACGTTGTTGGAATAGATGGCGGTGTAGTCCGTGTTCTCCGTAAGCTGCTTCGTTTTGTTCTCGCCCGTCTGATGGGAAAGCCCCGTCAGCTTCTTTTCGCTGCCGTCATGGGCGCAGTCCGTCAGCCCCTCGAGCGTCAAAAGCCCATGCTCATAGCAGTATCCAAGATCATACTTGTCGCAGAGCGCGCATTTGCCGTACTCGTCAGGGCTATGGTCAATGGTCTTTCCGTTGACGGTGCTGCCGCAGATGGTGATGTTTTCCGCCGGAATACCGGGCAGCTCCTTTGTGTGCAGCTTGTCATAGACATAGTTTGTGCCGTCCTTTTCCTCAAGCCGGAAGGATTCCACCGTGCTGTTCAGAATTTGAATCTTTCCAATCTCTGAAGCTCTGCCAGACGAGTTTTTCCCGATGCCGGGAATATAGTCGGTACCAGACCTCAAATTGCCGCCCTTTGCGGTCACGGTGCTGTTTTCAATAAGAATATTTATCTGGCCTCCACTTGAGCCATACGCCGCACCGATGGCGGGGCCGAACAATTCATTGCGAACGGACACCTGGCTGTTCGCAATGCGGATACGGCTCTCACCATAGGATTGGGATTGTGTACCGTTGCCGATAACCGCGTTGACTGAAGACCTACTATCGATTTGGCTGTCCTGAATGTCGATGCTGCCAAAGGAAGCCTTTTCGCCGCCGCCAATCGTGCAGCGATTATAGGTGTACTCGTCGTTCAGGCGGATGATGCTGCCGCGGATCACGATCTCTTCAACGGAAGAATATTCTCCACGAGCGCCGATGATATCGCCCGTCAACACGGTGCTGTCCGTGATCTCTAGCCTTTTCAGTGTCTTTGCGTCATTCGGTGATTTCGCGTTTTCGTCCATAAAAATGCCGTAGGTGTGCAGATCGGAATCCCGAACGGCGATGCTCCCATTGCCGCCGACGCGAATGCTTCTAAAATGCGGCAGCCTGATCTCGCTTTCTTCAATGACGAGCTCGCTGTTGCTGCCCACGCGGATCCCGTCGGTACGAGTGGTGAGTTCGTCCGTGGATGCAACGTGGCAGTTTCGGATGGTGAGCTTCCCGCCCGGCGAGTCTGCGTCCCAGCCGATCAGAATTTTATTGCTGCTGAGAAGCGGAAGCTCTGCGTCCGAAATGGTGATGCTTCCGACGCTTCCGCCGGTGGCAGCGCCGATGCAGGCGCCGTCCTTACTGGAAATGGATTTGATCGCATTGCCGTTGATGGTGATGCTTTTGCAATCCACTCCCCCAATGCTGCCGATGGCTGCGCCGCCGCCCTCGGCGAAAGCGGAGATCTCACCGCCGGTGATGCGGATGTCGCCGGTGCTGCCGATGCCTGCCGCGCTGCCTTTTCCGACCGCATGGACGACGCCGTCGGTGATGGTGACGCTGCTCTTTTGTTTGCTTTTGTCGCCAATGGCGGCGTTATTGCGATTTGCCGTGGTTTCTATATTTCCGCCGTTGATGGTAATGTGCATTTCCGCCGTGTGGTGAACTCCGGCTCCGCCGATGCCAAAGCCATTTCCATCGGAAGATGCCTTGACAGTACCGCCGTTGATGGTGATGCTGCCGCCCTCAAGCGGGCCGATCCCGTTTCCGGGAATCGCGTATAGCGGCTGGTTTTCATAGCGATTGATACCGCCGTGAGCGGTCACATTGCCGCCGTTGATGGTGATGCTGCCGCCCCGGCCGCTACTGATCGCGCTGCTGGATGCCTCGGCGATGATCGTGCCGCCGTTGATGGTGACGCTGCCGCCATTACCGTAGCATGTGCCGATTCCAAAGCTGTCTGCAGTGTGAGCGCCGCCGCTCGTCCTGAGCTTGGTACAGACGATGCCGCCGTTGATGGTGATGCTGCCGCCTTGCCTGAGATTGCCGGGCGTATCTCCGTCGGAGGAAACGTTGCGATCTTGATACGATCCGCCGATGGCGGAGGAGCCCTGCTGTCCTCTGGCGTGGATATTGCCGCCGTTGATGATGATCGTACCCTCGTTTTCATAGTAGTTGTCGTTGGCAGCCCACACGCGCACACCGGCGCCGATGCCGGACAGTCCAGCCACAGGCCACACACTCTTTTCATGATCAGACAGCTCCGGGAGGCACGCCGTCAGCTTGCCCATGGATGCCTCAGCGGTGCTCTGGGCGTATATGGTGAAGGTGTCGCCCTCCTTCACGTTGATGCCCCACGGTACCGTGAGGTGGCAGTCGTCCGTTAGAATCAGATTGACCGCGCCGTGGGTGTCCAAACGGGGCGTGATGGTCACGTCGCCCTTCACCACATACCAGCCGGCGGGCAGATCATACCATTTGTTGTCGCTATCGAAAAAATCCTCGATAATAACGCTTTCCAGCACCGTGTATTCGGTGCAGAAGCGCTCCTTGCCGTCCGCGTCCAGATAGCGCACGGGGGTTTGCTCGACAGCGTTGTTCACGGTAATGCTCAGCACCCTTGTGTCGCTGCCCTCGCTGTTTTCTGCCTTGACGGTGAAGGTGGCGGTTCCCGCCGCAGTGGGTATGCCGCTGATTTCTCCGGTTTTTTCGTTCAGGTTCAAGCCGGCAGGCAGCACGCCTTCATCAATGCTCCATGTGATGGGCGCTGTGCTGATGGCGGTCAGGGTATGGCTGTAAGCCTTGCCTGTCTTGCCGTCCGGCAGGGTATCCGTGGTCACGATGACGGTGTAGGTGTCTGGCACAAACCGCGCCGTGAGCGTGGTTACATCCGCCGGAACGCTATCACCGGGCACGTAGAGCTTGTCGTCGCTGCCAAGCCACTTAAAGTAATTGCCTGTAGCTCCCTCCGGGCGGGTCAGACCGTCGGACGCAGGCGCGGTAAATTCGCTGCCGTTTTTCACGATGATCCGAATGCTGCTTTTATCGCCCAGCTTGCCGCCGCCAAGGTCAAGGGTAACGTCCTTCAGTCCGTCAGGACCTATCGTGCCATGGTTCAAAACCTCAAGGACGGGGCGGAAACCGACCTGCGGGTTTTGGCCCGCAGCGTCGCGGTGGCCACAGAAGCGGCTCGAATAGTGCCCGCGAACCGTACGGCGCCACGACAATCTGATCACAGAATCTTGTCCACACGAAAAAATCCCGTTCCAGTTTTTGATATATCCGTCGTCCTTGTCCAGTATCCTGTCCCATTCGTTGCTTTGGGGCGTGCCGCGTTCTAAAGCACCCGAGCCTGTACCACCACTTCCCCCGGACGGCGCACGCAGCGTATAGTCCACGCTGCCGGTGGCGTAGCCTTTGCCAAAAATCAGCCCTGTGGCGTTCAGGTCATCCCAGCTTACCGCATGCGTTACGGCATAGTCCGCCACGAACAGGCTATGGGCATATTCGTTCTGCTGTGCATACTCCTCGGTGGTGGCCATCTCTGATGTGAGCTTGTAGGCGTCCACTGTCCCGGCATAGGTAAAGGGGACATAATGCATTGTTTTGTCCGGCAGAGAGCCGTTTGCCGTGCCGGGAATGCTCACGCCGGAGAGGTCAAAGTAATAGACGCCGCCGGGAGTGAGGGTAAACTGCTCTTGATACCCAACGGTGAGATCGATGTCTACAAAATCGCTTGCATAGTCGGTCTTTTTATCGTCGTTGCACTGCTCGCTGAAGACCTTTAAGGTATAGCTGCCCGGTGCAAGGCCGGACGGGATTTTGATCTCAACCGTTCCGTTTTCGGCAGTAGGCTGCGCTACTCTGCCATAATACTGTGCGCCGCTGTTATCCGCAAGGATGACAGAGATATATTCATTTATCCCTGCGGTCGCCCCGGTGTAATGCAGCGTAACGGTATCGCCGGGGTCGCCGCTGACGGTTGTTTCCGTTACGGCAAAATTGCGGTTGCTGTCCTTCAACGTCAGCTTCCATTCGTTTCCAGTGTATTTGGAAATCGGGGTCAAGCCTCCGTCAGGCTTTCCTCCCACAGCGGCGGATGTAAAGAGTACGGAGCTTGAATTTAAGTTAAAAGCGGGACGAACACACCACCAACTGCTGATAGCGTTCCCAGAGTAGACGACAGAACCATCACCATTCACGGTGGCGGCATCGTGATCAGAGTAACCAGGGGAGCGCAGCCACCAATAGCTTGACGCCCAACTCGGATGTTCGGGATCCACAATTCGCAGATCCTGATTTACCGCAAACGCTTCCGCTGTGGAAAGTGGCCAGAATACAGCGTTATCCACCTGCTCTCCTGCTACACAGTCGGTATTTTCTCCGTTGTAGCTTCCGCTTGTAAGCGTCCGTTTCTTTACGGCAGTATTTTCTTCTGTCGTCAGCTTTTCTGCAAGCGCGTCTATTGCGGTTTTCAAATAACTCGATGCATATCTGTTGTTTGTTCCGAAATCGGCAAATTGCAACACTGAGCTCATATTGCCCGCCGCAAGCAGGGTCATATCCCCCTGTGCGCTTGCAACGCCGTTTCCGTTATAGCCGATCACACGCCATGCAGCAGGATTATTTTCATGGTCTTGCCCGAAATACACGGTCGGTGCGCTCGCTGTGTTTACATTTTTACTTAGTGCGTCTGTGCCAAGCTGGATCGCCTTTCCTGTATCTGCCGCAAAGGCCGCTGTCGGCAGCAGCGTCAGCAACATGCAGCACAGTAGCAGGATACTGAGTATTCGTTTTTTCATTGGCTTTTCTCCTCCTGTTCGTGTCGGGCGTGCTTGTTCGCCCCGTCTTTTCTCCGGTTTTCTCTGTTTCTGAGCCGGAAGCACAGCGCGGTGATCGTCGCCGCCGCGGCAAAGGAGACGACGGCCACCAGCACATAGCCGCCCGCGTCCTCCCGCAGCAGCATTGCGCCGAAGCTGCCCCATGCGGCGGTCTGCCCCGGAGCGATAAGTGCGTCTGCCGCCTGCATCAGCACCGCGAACAGCAGCATACACGCTGCGGAGAGGCTTATTGCCTCGTGCCGCTGCCTTCGGCGGGTGTTTTCCCGCACCCGCTGCTTGACGAGTGCGACCCGTCTTGCGGTATCGTACATATCGTTTGAACCTCCTCACTGGATTTTTTGAAATGCGGCTTAAAAACCCCTTCACTTATATAGGTACAAAAAATCGAAAAAACTCTCACCCAAAACGCAAAATTTTTCAAAAAAATTTGAGAGCCGCCAAAAAGCAGCTCTCAAGGAGTGAATATTCGGTTATTTCCTCCGCGATAAGCGGAAAACGGACCATCTTCCCGCCGCCTACGATCAGGCCGCAGAGGACGTGCATGGCTCCCGTGCCGAAGCCCCGGAAGAAGATGAAGGAGAAACGGTCTGCACCGTTCTGGATCAGATAGCACACATTTTCAAAGGTGGCGAAGGCGAGGGCAACCGTGATGGCGGCAGCCTTGATTTTATCCCCCTCCGGCTCAAACACCAGCAGATAGAACACCAGCGGCAGCAGCTTCATCATTTCCTCCACCACCGGCGCGATCTCCGCCGTGGCGGCAAGGGCATCCGCCTGACACACCGCCGCGAGGAAGGTGTTAATATAGGCCGAAAGCAGACACACCCCCATCCCGGCAATGCAGAACAGGAAGAAGCGGAGCTGCCGTCTGCCCATGCACAGGGCGGCCACCAGCAGGGGAGATACCATGCAGAGGAAGATGTTTTCAATATAGGTCATGCTTCCACCGCCCTTCTCGTGGCGGGCAACAGCCCCAGAATCGCAAACGTCAGCAGCAGATCGCACCAGAAGGTTGGGCTGGCCGGTGAGGTATCCGGCCAAAAGCAGCCCGCCGTCCACAGCAGGTATTCTGCGTACACAAAACACAGCATGCCGATGTGAAACCACCGCATATTCCGCATCGCACCCGTCTGGGTGTCTGCATAAGAAAGCCCCCGTATGGCACAGTAGGATAGCTCAATCATCATGCCGCACCAGATCAGGTTGGAGAGAATGTCCCCGTAGGTACAGTAGAACGCCAGCAGCGGCACGCCGAACGCAGGTGCAAGCCACGCCCTGCGGCAACGGAAGGTGCGTTCCTCCGGAGTGGAGAGCGTGGCCTGCAAAATGTGCAGGAAAATTACGCTGGCCACCCAGCCGAACTCCGACACATAAAAGACCCGCGGCGTGGTATCGAACAGCAGCAGGTACAGTGTCCAGTAGAGCACACCGAGGGCAAAGCAGCCATAGAAGCACAGCAGCAGAAAATACGCCTGCCTGCGGCTTTTCCGGTAGGAGATACCCGAAAGCAGCACGCCCACGAACGTGACCAGCAGTTGTAGCAGGTTCTCAATCAGCTCCATGTGCATCCTCGCTTTCCTTGTCCTGCCCGTCCTCACGGCTCATCTGCCGCAGCCGGAAGCACAGAACGGTCACGCACACGCCAAGAAGAAAGGCCAGCAGCCCGATAACAATGTATCCCAAAGCCGCACCGCCGCCGTACATACTGGCCGCCGTTTCAAAGCCCGCATAGTTGCCTGCCTGGATGCTTGCGGCAATGCCGGGCATGGCGAAAGACGCACCAATGAGCAGCACAAGGCACGCAGCCACAGCGGAAGCCATGGTGACCATATTGTGCCGCAGCCGTTTCTCCTGTTCAATTTTAGCGATGCGCCGCTTGGTCTCCGTGACCCGTTCCTCATGACTCCGCATTTGTGATCCCCTCCCGTTCCAGCAGCCTTCGCAGGCTTTCCTTTCCGCGATACACCATGTTGGTGATCTGCTTCACCGTTTTTCCCGTGACTTCCGCCGCCTGCGCGTAGCTCATATCCTCGAAATACGTCAGATATAGAACCTCACGGTAGTCCGGGTTCATTTCGCCCATGCAGAAGTGCAGGACGCGGTTTCGTTCCTCAGTCTGTATAACCTCCTCCGCCAGCAGCCGTCCCTCCGGCTCGTCGGTCAGTGCATCGAGGCTGAACAGGGGCTTCCGCCTGCTCTTATGGCGCAGTGCCATGTGCCGTGCCGCCTTATACAGATACGCCTTGAGGCCGCCGTCCCGGATGCGGGGCTTTTTCGTGAACAGATAGGCGAAAACGTCCAGCATCAGCTCCTCCGCCTCGTGAACGTCGTGCAGATAGCCGTCAATATACAGGGTCAGGGGGTCACCGTATTTTTTCATCAGGGCATTAAGCCCTTCGTCATCGCCGCTCAGATATTGGCGGTACAAGCTCTCATCGCAGGTCATAGCGTTCACTTCCTTTTTGCGGATGCTAAAATGCAGAGGGGTATCCGTCAGGTGCTTGTCCTGTCGGGATCGCGGTGCTGTTCCTGAAAGCGCGGGTCGGACGGCTTTTCCGCGTTCTCTTGGTCAAATTATAT
>OICY01000640.1_pt1 | contig 12356 bp, 9 predicted proteins | sample 1581441 | NCBI WGS metagenome assembly OICY01 (sample SAMEA3882514, study PRJEB24775) | human gut metagenome | biome: human-associated habitat; feature: intestine environment; material: feces | place: Netherlands | collected 2009/2010 | reverse complement strand
CACATGTGCGGCCCCTGCCGTGCTGCTTACCAAAACAAAAACGCTCCGGGCTGTATGGAACTCCACACAGCCCGGAGCGTTATTTATTGTGCGGGTCGATGCAAGCATCCGCCCCTACAGCCTGTCGGCTTCAGCGCAGTACAAGCTTGCCCTCGGCATCTGCGTCCACAGTCAGGGTATCCCCTGCCGCATGGGAGCCGCCGATGATCTCCTTGGCGATCATCGTCTCGACATGGGCCTGAATATACCGCTTCAGCGGGCGGGCGCCGTAGATCGGGTCATAGCCGCCGTCAATGATGGCGTTCTTCGCCGCATCGGTGACGACCAGATTCAACTGCTTGTCGGCCAGACGGCGGCGCAGGTCAGCCAGCATCAAATCCACGATGGAGCCGATTTCCTGCTTCGTCAGGCTCTTGTAGTATACGATGTCATCCAGACGGTTGAGGAACTCCGGACGGAACTGCCGCTTGAGCAGCTGGTCGATGGCGTTCTTAGCCTCCTCGGACAGCTCATTCTTGCCCATCGCACGGCTCTTTTCAAGATCCTCCAGAATCAGGTCAGAGCCGAGGTTGGAGGTAAGGATGATAACGGTGTTCTTGAAGTCCACCGTGCGGCCCTGACTGTCCGTGATGCGGCCGTCGTCGAGGATCTGCAGCAGGATGTTGAACACATCCGGGTGCGCCTTTTCGACCTCATCGAACAGCACGACGGAGTACGGTTTGCGGCGCACGGCCTCGGTAAGCTGGCCGCCCTCGTCGTAGCCGACGTATCCGGGAGGCGCGCCGATGAGACGCGAGACGGAGAATTTCTCCATGTACTCGGTCATGTCGATGCGCACCATGCTGCGCTCATCGTCAAACAGGCTCTCGGCCAGCGCCTTGGCCAGTTCCGTCTTGCCGACGCCCGTCGGGCCGAGGAACAGGAACGAGCCGATCGGGCGGTTCGGGTCGCTGATGCCGGCACGCGAGCGCTGGATGGCCTCGCAGACCTTCTCCACGGCCTCGTCCTGGCCGATCAGGCGGCGGTGCAGCACTTCGTCGAGGTGCAGCAGCTTCTCGCGCTCGCCCTCCATGAGCTTTGCCACCGGGATGCCGGTCCACTTGGCAACGATGCCGGCGATCTCCTCCTCGGTCACGGTGTCGTGCACGAGGGAGTTGTCGCTCTTGCGGCGCTCGGCCGCGGCTTCGGCCTCGGTGAGCTTCTTCTCGAGGTTCGGCAGGTCGGAGTACTGCAGGCGCGCGGCCTTTTCATACTCATAGTTGCGCTGGGCCTCTTCGATCTGGGCGTGCAGGTGGTCAATGTCCGCCTTGAGGGACTTGACCTCCTCGACGCTGTTCTTCTCGGCCTCCCAGCGGGCCTTCTGCTCGTTGAAGCGGTCCTTGAGCTCGGCGAGCTCCTGCGTGAGCTTTTCGAGCCGGTCGCGCGAGAGCTGGTCGTCCTCTTTCTTGAGGGCCATCTCCTCGATCTCCATCTGCATGATGCGGCGGCGCAGGTCGTCGAGTTCCGACGGCATGGAGTCGATCTCCGTGCGGATCATGGCGCAGGCCTCGTCGACGAGGTCGATGGCCTTGTCAGGCAGGAAACGGTCGGTGATATAGCGGTTGGAGAGCGTAGCCGCGGCGACGAGCGCGTTGTCGTGGATGCGCACGCCGTGGTAGATCTCGTAGCGCTCTTTCAGGCCGCGGAGGATGGAAATGGTGTCCTCCACCGTCGGCTCATCGACCTGCACGGGCTGGAAGCGGCGCTCGAGCGCGGCGTCCTTTTCGATATACTTGCGGTACTCGTCGAGCGTCGTCGCGCCGATGCAGTGCAGCTCGCCGCGGGCGAGCATCGGCTTGAGCAGGTTGCCGGCGTCCATGCTGCCCTCGGTCTTGCCCGCGCCGACGATGGTGTGCAGCTCATCGATGAACAGCAGGATGCGGCCCTCGCTCTTGCGCACTTCCTCGAGCACGGCCTTGAGCCGCTCCTCGAATTCGCCGCGGTACTTTGCGCCCGCAACCAGCGCGCCCATATCGAGCGAGAAAATGGTCTTGTCTTTCAGCCCCTCAGGCACGTCGCCGCGCACGATGCGCTGCGCCAGCCCTTCGGCGATGGCCGTCTTGCCGACGCCCGGCTCGCCGATGAGCACGGGGTTGTTCTTCGTCTTGCGCGAGAGGATGCGCACGACGTTGCGGATCTCCTGATCGCGGCCGATGACCGGGTCCATCTTGCCTTCGCGGGCGCGCTCGACGAGATCCGTGCCGTACTTTTTCAGTGCGTCATAGGTGTCCTCGGGGTTGTCGCTCGTGACGGGGCCGGTCTTGACCTTTTTCAGCTCGGCCACAAAGCCCGCCTTCGTGATGCCGTGCGCGCTGAAGATGCGCTTGATGGCGGCGGTCTCGTTGGCGAAGATGCCGAGCATCAGGTGCTCGACGGAGACGTAGGCGTCGCCGCCGGACTTGGCCTCGCGCTCGGCGAAATTGAAGATCTTGCTCGTTTCCGGCGAGGCGTACACCTCGCCGCTGCCGCCGGAGACCTTCGGCAGTTGGTCAATGGCGGTGTCGAGCTCGCTGAGCACGGCGTTGCAGTCCACGCCCATGCGGCCGAGCAGGGTGCCGATCAGGCCGCCGTCGGCGTCAACGAGCGCATAGAGCAGGTGCTCCGGCGTGAGATACTGGTTGCCGTTTTCCTGCGCCATGCTCTGGGCGGTCTGGATGGTTTCGATTGTCTTTTGCGTGAATTTATCAGCGTTCATAGTCGGGTTGCTGCGTGTTCCGGCACGCAGCGCCTCCTTTCATGGATGGTTGCGAATGGATCAGATGAGGATCGCCGCGCGCTGCTGCTGCGCGCAGTAGAGCGCCTCGATCTCGGGTGGGGTGTACTTCCCGGCGAGGTATGCCTTCATGAGCCGGTCGAACAGCTGCACATAGTCCGAGATCGCGCGGGCGATCTCCTCGCTCGTGTAGTCGTGATCCGGCGGCAGCGAGAGCGTGCGCACGAACTTGCCGTCGTACAGCGCGTAATCCGGCTCTACGCCGGACAGGTGCGCGTCCTCGATCTGCTTCCAGAGGCGGAAAAACTGCGTCATGCTCTGCAGCAGCTGCGCCGACTGGGTGCGGAAGATGACGGCCAGCTCGCCGAGTCCCTCCTGCTTGTCGCCGTAGAGCGCGACCTCGTACTTGACCGTCGGACGGTACTTGTACTCCAGGCTGCTCTTGAGCGACATGCTCGTCGTGTGCGGCGCGAAAAACGGCACCAGGTCGCGCGCCGGCGCGACGAGCTGCTCGATCTCGTGGAAGATGTTCTCGATGCGGCGCTCCGGCGTCACGACCGAGGTATAGTCGGCAAGGATCTGATTGATGAGTGCCGAGCGGTTCGTGCCCATGCGGTGGGCCATGCGGTCGATCTCGCGCACGACCTCCTCGTTGAGCATGAGGCTGTATAGAGTTTTCTTCATCGGTTGGTCACCGCTTTCTTTTTTCTTACATTGTGCATTGTACACCCGCCCTATAACTTTGTCAAGCATTTTTATATAAATTTATACGCAAATTATATAATTTTTTTCGGCGTCAAAATTGCCCGGACACGTTCCGTGTCCGGGCATCGCGCTTGCATTTTATTTCGCGTGGATGTTGATAAACTCCGTTCTCAGCTTGGAATAAAGGATCTTCTGGCTGCTGTAGAGCCCGAAGTAGCCCGAGAGCATATAGGCGATGCCGCACGCGAGTGCAAAGTACACGAGCTGCCCCGCGCCGAAGAGCTCGATGCTCAGCACGATCGACGCGATCGGGCAGTTGACCGCGCCGCAGAACACGCACACGAGCCCGAGCGCCGCGGCAAACCCGGCCGGGATGCCGAGCAGTCCGCCGAGCACACAGCCGAGCGTCGCGCCGATGAAAAACGTCGGCACGACCTCGCCGCCCTTGAACCCGCTGCCGATGGTGACGGCGGTGAACAGCAGCTTCCAGAAAAATGCGTCCGGCGCGGCCTGCCCGCCCTCGATGGCGCGGGTGATGACGTCCATGCCGGCGCCGTTGTAGTCCCCCGTGCCGACGAGCAGCGTCAGCACGACCACGATTGCGCCGCCGGCGGCGATGCGCAGCCACGGGTTCTGGATGCGGCCGGCAAAGAGCCGCTCCGTGCCGTGCATGGTCACGCAAAAGAGGATGCTCATGAGCGAGCACACGGCGGCGAGCGCCGCCACGCGCAGCAGCAGCAGCCGCGGTGCGGCCGTGAGCGCGAACGTAAAGTGCGTCGGCGCGATGCCGAAGGCATTCGAGATCGCCAGCGCCGCGAGCGACGCGACGATGCACGGCACGAGCGCGGAGTAATAAAACACGCCCACGCTGATGACCTCGAGCGCGAAGATCGTCGCCGTCAGCGGCGTGCCGAACAGGGCCGAGAACACGGCGCTCATGCCGCAGAGCGTGGCGATGCGCATGTCCTTTTCATCGAGGTGGAACAGCTGCCCGACGTAGCAGCCGAGGCTGCCGCCGATCTGCAGCGCGGCGCCCTCACGCCCGGCGCTGCCGCCGAACAGGTGCGTAATAACGGTCGACAGATAGATCGCCGGCACGAGCAGCAGCGGCACCTTGTCGCCGAAGTGGATGGCGTCGATGATGGCGTTGGTGTTCTTGTTTTCCATTTTGGTCAGGCGGTAAATGGCCGCGATGAGCAGGCCGCCTATGGGCAGCAGCCACAGCAGCCACGGGTGCGCGGCGCGAAACGTCGCCGCCCAGTTCACGCTCAGGTGAAAGGCCGAGCCGACCAGCCCGCCGATGCCGCCGGTCACGCCCGCGATCACGAGCCACTTGAGAAACGTGCGCACGAACTGCCACATGGTGCGCGCCTCGCGTTCGGCCTCTTTTTTCATATCGTCCACGGTGATGGTGTCCTTTTTGCGCAGAATTTGCGCCATATTAGCGCATACGCAAGTACTATACAACAGAATTTGCAGAAATTCCACCGCCATACTTGATTTTTTTCGCGGGATTGGTTATAATCATCCGTGCGTTCGTGAAACGCATTCATGGATAGGTATCGAAGTGGTCATAACGGCCCTGACTCGAAATTTCGGCAGAAGCTGGGAATTTCGTCCCCCTGATTCTCCTTGATATTCCTCAACACAGAAAATCTCAAAATCGAATATTTTTTGCCGTCTCTCCTGTTTTCTCTCCAACGAATTTTTGAGCAAATTTCTGGAAAGAAAACCGGACGAAAATAGACACGGAGAGTTGTCCGAGTGGTCGAAGGTGCAGCACTCGAAATGCTGTAGACCGAAAGGTCTCTAGGGTTCGAATCCCTAACTCTCCGCCACAAAAAGCCTGTAAACAAGCCTGTTTACAGGCTTTTTAATTTTTGCCTAAAGGGCAAAGCCCGCACGATTTTCGGTTTTCAAGGGAGAAAATCAGCTGCTCTCCCCGGCACTGATCGAACTCCAGCGGCTGTTGAAGTCGCCGCCCTCCGGTAGCGCAAGCCCTGTCTCCATCGCCTGTGCCGAGGTGATTTTAGACTTGTAATCCAAGTGGGCGTAGATGTTCGCCGTGGTGGTAAAGTCGCTGTGCCCCAACCACTCCTGAATGTGTTTGAGGGGGACACCGTTGGCCAGCAGCAAGCTGGCACAGCTGTGACGCAGATCGTGAAAGCGCATCCGGCGCAAACCGTGACTCTCCAGAAATTTCGGAAATGCGTTGGTCAGGTATTCCACCCGCATCCGTTCGCCCAGCTCATCCACGAATACAAAGCCATCGTATTCATAGTTGTAGCAGTTGCCGCAGACCTGCTTGTTCAGCTCCTGCGCCTCTTTCACCTGCATAAAGTATTCCCGGAAGCTGCCGATGAGCGGCAGGGTGCGCAGACTGGACTTGGTCTTGGCAGACTGCTGTTCAAACTCCTGATACTTGCCGTCGATGATCGTTGAGGTCACGGTGCGCTTTACGGAAATGGTGCCTTGCTCAAAGTCGATGGCGTCCCATTTCAAGCCCACCACCTCGCCACGGCGAAGGCCGTAAAAGGCGGCCACCAGCACCGGCAGCTCCAGTTTAGTGCCCCGGAGAGCTTCAAACATCTTCTGCATCTCCTCCGCCGAGAGAAAGACCGGCTGAAAGCTGTTCTTTCTGGGCCGGTCCACTTTGTCCGCCACATTCTGGATCAGCATATCGGTCTTAACCGCATATTTCAGTGCCGAGTGAATGACGGCGTGATAGTGGATGACGGTGTTGGGCGTAACCCGCCTGAGCATTTCGGAATAAAACATCTGCAAGTGTCGGGCTTCCAGTTCCCGCAGCGTCAGCTTCTTTTTGCGGAAATAAGGGACGATGGTGCTTTTCAGCAGTCCTTGGTAGGCACCGTAGGTTGCGTGGGCCAGCCTTCCCTTGGCGATCTCCAGCCATTCCAGCAGATAGTCGGCGAACAGCATATCACTGCTCAGGTCGCCCACTTCTTTGGGCGGCTCAAATTCCGCTCGGAGCCTTGCCAGTTCTGACTCGGCTTTGCGCTTATTTCCCTTTTCGGAAAGCCCCAGCGAGATCCATTTCGTTTTTCGCTGCCCTCCGGCGTTTTTGTAGTTCAACACGGCATAATACTTGCCGTTTTTCAAAGTCAGATGTCCTGCTACCATTTTGTTTTCCTCCTGTCTCTTTCTATTTGCAGAACAGAACTCCAAACCGACAGTATCAGTATACCATCGGTTTGGGGTTCTCTCTATTCTGCGAATTGTTTGATTGCAGCCGTATCGGTACGAATCAGCGGGCGTCCCGGTTCCGTTCTCTCTGCCGTTTCAGCAGTTCCAGACCCTTGATGATGTCCCGGCGCATCTGTTCCTCGGTGTAGCCGGAGGGGAAGTATTTCCGCAGCTCCTCCCGCTTGAATTTGAGCTGCTCTTGCTGGTTGGGCTTCGTCTCCGCCAGCACGGCGTAGACTATCTGGTCATCCAGTAAGCCCTCCTGCGCCAGCTTTTTCAAGCGGATACTCTGGGCGTGGGACGGGGTGCAGTCGTTCAGCGCCATCGCGTCCAGCACCGCCCGCTGCTGATACGAGTCTAAGTAGGAAAGCTCCACCGCCGGGTTGAAGGCGATCTTGCCGTCGTCCACCATCGAAAGCAGTTCGGGGATCAGGTAGGTCAGGCGGATATATCGTAATACCTGATTGCGGCTGTCTCCGCCATCTAAACCAATTTTTTCTGCCGTTAGTAACTTCTCCCCAACTTGGGGAGAAGTCATACCCTGATGATTCAGCGCATCCCTTTTCATCTTGTAGGCAAACGCCTTTTCGCTGGGCAGGATGGTCTCCCGCTGCAAGTTGGCATCCACCATTGCGATCACCGCTTCATCGTCGGACAGCTCCCGGACGATGACGGGCATCGTCTCGACGCCCAGCACCTGACACGCCGCCAGCCGCCGGTGGCCGGAGATCAGCTCGTAACCGCCGTCCGGCAGCGGCCTTGCCAACGCTGGGGTGATGGCTCCCACCTTGCGGATGCTCTCAATCATCCGCTGCATTTCCTCGTTGTTCTGCACCTTGAAGGGGTGACCTTTGAACGGGTGCAGCTCGGTCAGTGGAATATTCCGCACCCGCTCCAGCTTAGCATCGTCCCGCTCCGCCTGCGTGGAGAACAGGTCATCCAGCGTGGGTAAAGTAAAATCCGATTTTCTCATTGTGTTGTCCTCACTTTCATAGTTTTTTCTTTCAGGGGTTTTAGGGCACGCCCTAACGAGTGTTTTTGCGCTCCGGCCCTGCCGGGAGTAAAAACGCACTGCTCGCTCAGATGACGCAGGCATCGCAAGCGGATACACTGTTTGGCTCCGACAGGAGTAAAAACAGTCTGCTCGCTTAGACTGCGCAGGCGCAATTCTCGCTTACTTTAATTCATTCAAAACTGCTTCCAGTCTGCTTATAATTTCCACTTTCTGAAGCTGTGGAAGCTCCGCTTTCAGGCCGTTCAGCATCCGAAACAGGCGGTAATCCCGCTCCGTGATGGCCGCTCTGACCTCTTTTCCAAGCCCCAGCCGCCGCAAGTATTCCGACAACGACAGAGAACAGAACCGGGCATTTTCCAGCAGCTTCTGCTTCTCCTGCTCGGTCACACGGACATTGATCCCATAGTTTTTGCTGCGCATTTGTTCACCCCCTTTCTTCGGTTTGTGACGGCAATGACGGTTGTGACGGGGATTTCCTTATATAGCGCTCCCGGCGTCATTTGCGTCATCGCCGTCACGGCGCAGAAATTTGATGAGTCGGCTTTTGCCTGTGCGCTTGGTGCGATACTCGATGCCCAACGGCTCCAGCACCTCATAGGCGAACTGGCCGAGATACTTTGTGACCCTATTGGGCGTGACCTCCTGCTCCTTCATTTCGGTCAGCAGCTCCGTGGCCGTGCCTACCCATTCGGTACGACACTCCATAAAGTCCACCACCCGAAACAGAAATTTCGGCAGCTCCGCCTTATGAATGTCCTCGCTGTTCTTGCGCTCCACCAGCTCCCAGACAAGGTCGTTAAACTGCAAGGTCAGTTCCTGATATTCCACATCCCGCCCGCTGACCAGCAGCGTAGCGGCGTTTCCGCTGCGCTTACGGCGCAGAATAAAGTTGGTGTCCGCAGCGCCGATGATGCCGGTGGAACCGCTGACATCGTTAAAGGGATCGTCGCTGTCTTGCAGCTTTCGCAGGTGATGCACCAGCAAAATGGCGATGTTGAAGCCGTCGGCAATGCGCTTGATGGAGGAAATGTCGTCGTAGTCGTTGCCGTACATTCCCGCTTTTCCGGCGCTGCCCTTGGAGTCCCGCACCTTTTGCAGCGTGTCAATGATGACCAGCTTGGTAGCGGAATGCTCGGTCAGAAAGTCCGTGATCTGCTCCTCCAGACCGCCGCCGATCAGCCCGGAGGTCACGGCGAAATACAGGTTGTCCGGGGCGCTGTCGGTAAGATTGTAGAGCCGGTCTTTGATGCGGCGCTGGGTGTCCTCAAGGCTCAGATAGAGCACATCGCATTGCAGCGTGGGCAGCCCCCAAATAGAGTTTCCCTGCGCCACTTGCAGCCCCAGCCACAGCATCAGCCAGCTTTTGCCGATCTTGCTGGCACCGCTGATGACATTGACACCCTGCGAAATAAGGCCGTCTACGATGAACATCGTCTTGCTCATCGGCGTGGACAGCAAGGTCTCTGCATCCACGGTTTTCAGTTTGTTGTCCATAGAATTCTCCTTTGTAGAATGTTAAAAGTGGATTTTGGCGGGGGCGGATGGAAACGGCCACCCACCCCCGCTTTGCTGTCCAAAAAGCCTTGGAAATCAAGGCTTTTCAGACGCTTAATGTTCGACGCTGCGCCGCCGTCTGGCCGAGTCCGCCTTCTGCTTGCGCCGGATGGAGCGCCCGCATTCCGGGCAGTATTTCTGCCGGTTGCTGCCGGGTGCAAAGGGCTTTCCGCACCGTTCGCAGGTCCGTGTACGCTGCCGGTAAATATCGGCGCAGAGTACCTTGTCGGCGGGCAGAACCGCCCGCCGGAAGTACTTGCACAGCAGCGAATAGGAAATCATCTGCACGCACACGCAGTCTTCGCCATCGTCCAACGGCAGACAGTTGCCACCGTCGTAGTTGGCGCACAGCCGCCGGATCAGCCGGTTGCAGCGTGCCTTTTGGGCGGGCGTCAGGCGCTTGATCTCATCCAACTTTCTTCACCTCCTTCTCCATCACATAGTTGATGACGCTGATCTTCGGGATCTTCAGCGTCGTGCCGATTTTCACGGCGTGGATGTACCCATAGTCGATCAGCTTGTAGGCCAGCTTGCGGCTGATGCCCAGCATCTCCCGAAGCTCTTTGACGGTCACAATGTCCGGGTATTCCGGAAACATCATCTGATAAAGCTCTCTGAGCTCTCCTTTCTTCATAGGCTTGAACCTCCTTTGTCTGTTCTGAAGCCGCATTTCTGCGGTAATTTTTGCTTGCTGCCGCTCATCTGTATCGTTCCTGCCCCGGAGTCTCACCACGGCGTATTGCTTCTTTGGCGCGCTCTCGTCGCAGCAAGTTTCATATCATTCGCTTCCGCACTCGCGCGAAAGCTCATTCGTTTCACTGCTGCTCCTCTTCCCACAAAATCTTCGATTTTACGGGAGCCCTGAATTATCGGGAAGTCGTGGCGTTACTTGCCGGAAGCATATCCTTTGGAGGCGGCGATTCAATTTTCAAGGTACACGGGAAAAGTCTCCTCAATAGGTAGCCAGCGAGAAGGCCTGTTTTTTAACCCCCTCACTAATCAACTGGGAAATTTTTTTCGATTTGTACGAAGGAACTTTGAAAAAATTCTTTGAAATCCTCTCTACTAACCAACCGGGAAATTTTTTCGGATTTGAACGAAAGAACTTTTGAGAATTTTTCTGCGAACCCCTTCTACTACTTAATTGGGAATTTTTCCGGCAAAAATAAAAAGAATTTTGAAGAAAATTTTTAAGCGTCCCTCCCACTAATCAACTGGGAACTTTTCTGGCAAATAACAAATAGGATTTTGAAGGAAATTTTTCAGGGCCTTCCTACTAACCAATTGGGAACTTTTTCGAGATTTTGGCAAAGTAATTTGAAAAGTCCCCTCAATTTTTCAAAAGGACCCTTCTACTTACTCTGAATAAGGGGTGCCGTTTGGCAGGGTACTTTTCAAAATTCCCCACAAAAATATTTCTCCCTTCACTTACTCTGAATAAGGGGTGCCGTTTGTGGGGGGTGTTTTCGAGAAAATTCTCAAAAAATTTTCCGTCCTCACTTATTCTCAAAATTGCAAGACCATTTGTGGGGGCGTTTCCGAAAAAAGAGATATGTAGCAAAAAAGGTTTCTCCGCTCAAATCAGTAAACTGAGCGGGGAAACCTTTCACTTTTAATTATAAGATTTTCTTCTGAATCCCTCGTAAATCCGTAATAATCCTTGATAAATCGGCATCGCCGTGATATACTTAAATTGTATAATTATAGCTATCGGAAACCGCCTGAAAGTGAGGACATTTTAATGGAACCGACCATCGAACGCTGGTACTCAATGAAAGAGATTTGCGAATACCTCGGCGTCAGCCGTGATACGGTACTCGCTTGGATAGAGAAAAGAAATATGCCCGCTGCGAAAATAGGCCGCCTTTGGAAATTCAAGATCAGCGAAGTAGACGCCTGGATGAAGTCCGGCGTGGCGGCGGATAAGTAATTATTTTGGAGGTGCGCTATGGCACTGGAAAATAAATTGGGGCTGACAAGCTCCGCCGATCTTGCCAGGGAAGAAGAACGCCTCAGCAAGAAAAAGGCGGTAGAACTGTTCGAAAACGGTGTGCTGGACACCCTACCGGCGGGCAAATTCTCGACTTTGCAGGCGATTCACAAATATCTGTTTGAAGATATTTACGACTTTGCTGGAAAGCTGCGCACGGTGAATCTGGCAAAGGGTAATTTCCGCTTTGCGCCGCTGATCTATCTGGAGGCGGCACTGGCCAACATCGACAGGATGCCGCAGTCCACTTTTGACGAGATTATCGAAAAATATGTGGAAATGAATATTGCCCACCCCTTTCGGGAGGGCAATGGGCGCAGCACCCGCATCTGGCTCGACCATATCCTAAGAACAGAAATCGGCAAGGTCGTGGACTGGAGCAAGGTGGATAAAGAGGATTATCTCCTTGCAATGGAGCGCAGCACCATCAAGGATGTGGAGATCAAGGTACTGCTGAAGGCGGCACTGACCGATGAGATAAACAGCCGGGAAGTCTATTTGAGTGGTATCGACCAAAGCTATTATTACGAGAGCCTTTCGGCTTTCCGGGCGGGAGATTTGTAAAGCCTAAAGTATCAGTTTTTTGGCTTCCAAAGTATCAAATTGATACTTTTGCGAAATCCCAAAGTGCCAACACGGCGGTTCCAAAGTGCCAAATTGGCACTTTGGAATGCTTGTTGACGGAACGAGCCTATTAGATCTAATTGTTCCCGATTGGCAAGCAGCAAGAACTGATTTGAAATGTGGGAGAATTCAGTTATGGAGCTTATAAATAATACAACAAAGACTCTTAAAGACGATTTGTCTGTAGAGATCAAGCAAGGCAGCAAAGTGTCCATTGCGGCGGCTTGCTTCTCTATCTATGCCTTTCAGGAATTGAAGGCGCAGCTCTCTCAAATTGATGAGTTGCGCTTTATTTTCACTTCGCCTACCTTTGTAACGGAGAAAGCTAAGAAGGAAAAGCGTGAGTTCTATATTCCACGCCTTACCCGTGAACGCAGTTTATACGGAACAGAGTTTGAAATCAAGCTCAGGAATGAGCTGACTCAAAAAGCTATTGCACGAGAGTGTGCAGAATGGATCAGACAAAAGGTCATTTTCAAGTCAAATGTCAGCGACAAATCCATTCAGGGACA
>OICY01000639.1_pt1 | contig 12379 bp, 16 predicted proteins | sample 1581441 | NCBI WGS metagenome assembly OICY01 (sample SAMEA3882514, study PRJEB24775) | human gut metagenome | biome: human-associated habitat; feature: intestine environment; material: feces | place: Netherlands | collected 2009/2010 | reverse complement strand
AAGTTGATACGGAAGGATACTCTCTCTGGGGCGGTTCAGCCGGAGCCCGTATGGCAGCGTGGCTTGGGTCCTATGGCCCGGCGGCATTTGGAGGGGATGATCTTCCACAGCCGAGTGCAGTAATTATGCAGTACACGGGCCACAGTGATTATACGGAAAACGATCCACCAACTTTCGCCTGTGTGGGAGAAGGCGATGGCATTGCAAACTGGCGAATCATGGAACGTCGCCTAACCGCCATGAGTACCCTTGGTATTCCAACGGAGTTTCATCATTATCCAGGACTGCCCCACGGATTCGGATTGGGAACCGGTACTGTGGCGGAAGGATGGCTTGATGAGGCTGTTGCTTTTTGGAAAGCTCAAATGTAACCGATGATTCATGAAATTTTAAGAAAGGAAGTATGGATATGAACAACTTTATTTTTCAAAACAGCACGAAGGTCTATTTCGGCAAGGGCTGTGTGAAGGAATATCTGACCTGTCTGACAAAAAATGCGCAGACCATCCTGCTGGCCTATGGCGGCGGCAGCATCAAGCGCAATGGTGTCTACGATGAAATCACAGGCATTCTGAAAGGCGCTGGAAAGACCATCGTGGAGTTCTCCGGCATTATGTCCAACCCCACCTACGACAAAGTGCAGGAGGGTGCGAGGCTGGCACGGGACAATCAAGCGGATATGATTCTGGCCGTAGGCGGAGGCAGCACCATGGACTGCTGCAAAGCTGTCTCTCTGGCTGCCCGGTATGACGGGGACATCTGGGAGGATTTCTGGGCTCACCCCGGCGTCATCGACTTTGATCCGTTGCCTCTGGGTGTAGTAGTTACTGTGGCTGGTACTGGCAGCGAGTGCAACGGCGGCGCGGTAATCACCAATGAAGAGAGAAAGATAAAAACAGGGCGGGATTATCCGGCTCTCAATCCCCGATTTGCTCTGATGGACCCCACCTATACCTTTTCTGTACCCAAAAAACAGATGGCATCTGGTAGCTTTGACATCCTCAGCCACATCATGGAGACCTATTTCAGCCAGCCCAATGAGGACAATGTTTCCGATGACATCATGGAGGCACTGATGCGTAGTGTGATCCGAAATCTGCGTGTTGCCATGGACAACCCGGAGGATTATACGGCTCGGTCCAATCTGATGTGGGATTCCACCATGGCGGAAAACCGACTCATCAAGATGGGAAAAAAGTGCGACTTTGAATGTCACAACATGGAGCACCAGCTGGGCGCTTATACCAACTGCAACCACGGCTGTGGTCTGGCGGTGATCCATCCGGTGTATTACCGTCATGTGTATAAGGAAGGCTTAAGCAAGTTTGTCCGTTTTGCCGAAAATGTATGGGGAATTGAGCGGGATGGAAAATCCGATGAAGCGTTGGCTCTGGACGGTATCGATGCCCTTTCCAGCTTCATTCAAGAGATTGGCTTGCCAACTACCCTCAAGGAGCTGGGCGCACAAAAGGAGCAACTAAAAGAAATCGCTGATTCCTGTGGTATTTCTCAGGGCAGCTATAAGCCTATGACCCATGAAGAGATTCTGGAAATTTTCCATGAATGCTATGAATAAGAGCCCCGATTAATACAGGAAAGGAATGATCATTATGAAAAAACTGACTGCAATTTTCTTGTGCTTTGCAATGGCGTTGAGCCTCGCTGCCTGTGGAAACACCACATCTTCCACAAATGAATCCAGTACGCCGGAATCTTCCGTTCCCCCTGCATCCAGTGAAGCAAGCGACACATCGTCCACCGCCGCCAGTCAGGAACCGGCTTCCCAGGAGGAAACCGAAGTGGAGGCTGGTAACACATTGGTAGTCTACTTCTCTGCTACTGGCAATACCGAACAGGCAGCTACTTACATTGCAGATATTACCGGCGGCGACCTGTTTGAACTGGAACCTGCTGATCCTTATACGGACGAAGATTTGAACTACAACAATGAGGACAGCCGGGTTTCTCAGGAATATGCGGATGAGTCTTTGCGGGATGTGGAACTGGTGAGCGACACGGTGGAGAACTGGGACAGCTATGATACTGTGTTTATCGGTTATCCCATCTGGTGGGGAATTGCTGCATGGCCGGTGGATACGTTTGTGGAAGCGAATAACTTTACCAGCAAAACAGTGATTCCATTTGCCACTTCGGCAAGCTCCGGTTTGGGTGAAAGCGGACAACTGCTGGCAGAACTGGCCGGAACCGGAGACTGGCAGGAAGGAATGCGTTTCCGTTCCAGCGTTAGTGAGGGCGATGTGCAGGAATGGCTGGATAGCCTGAGCCTGTCATAACAATCAGGAAGGAGGACCCCTATGAAGCGTATTTTTTCCTTTTTTCTTGCAGGAATACTTCTTTTAAGCTTTTCCGCTTGCAGCAGCGAGACTTCGGGGTCCGACCAGGTTTCAAGTACAGAATCTTCCACAGTCCAGCCCACGGAAACAGATTCGGATGCAACACAGTCCTCTTCCAATACCATGGAGCAGGAAACGGTCAGTCCCAACTCAGATAGCAATATTCTGATCGCCTATTTCACTATGCCGGAAGATGTAGATGATAACTAACAACACGGGTTGCCTCATGACTATCCGTATAGCAGCGGGTTCTTCCGCTTTCGGGGAGAGCCTGCTCTTTTCTGAAAATCTCAAGGAAATATACCGGAATCCGAAGAAGTTAAAACCTTTGACTTATCACTCCATAACCAATGGAGACTTCTGTTTTTTTTCGCAATGGATTACAATAGAATCACAAAGGAGAGAAAGATGATGCAGATGAGAACACTTGGCACTGATTTGAACGTATCTGCTGTAGGCCTGGGGTGCATGGGCTTTTCTCATGCCTACGGTGCGCCTACGGAGGAAGCAGAGGCTGTCCGTCTAATCCGTCGCGCCTTTGACTTGGGCTATACTTTTTTTGATACCGCTGAGGTGTACGGTACCGCCGACGACCCCCATGTAAATGAAACGCTGGTGGGCAAGGCACTGGCAGATGTAAAGAATCATACGGTAATCGCCACGAAATTTGGCCTGCGGTTTGACCAGGAGAGCGGAAAGGTTCCATTGCCTCTGGTGGCGGATTCCCGCCCGGAGACCATCCGCAAATCTGTGGAAGGATCTTTGAAACGGCTCGGAACCGATCACATTGACCTGTACTTCCAGCACAGAATCGACCCCAACGTAGAGCCGGAAACTGTGGCGGAGGTGATGGCTGATCTGATCCAGGAAGGCAAAATTACTCACTGGGGCATCTCGGAGGCAAATGAAGACTACCTGCGGAGGGCTCATGCCGTGTGCCCGGTGACGGCGGTACAGAACCGATACTCTATGATGGCACGGCATTATGAACCGTTATTCCCCATTTTGGAAGAATTGGACGTGGGCCTGGTGGCTTTTTCCCCTATGGCCAATGGTTTCCTCACCGGGCAATATGGCAAGGGGCAGCGCTTTGATGCCGCCACCGACTACCGTGCTGCTATGCCCCAGTTCACTGACAAAGCTGTGGACCAAAATGCCGCACTTTTGAAACTGCTCGCAGATATGGCTGCGGAAAAAGGAGCAACCTCGGCCCAGATCTCCATGGCCTGGATGTTGTGTAAGCACCCGTGGATTGTACCCATCCCTGGCACTCGCAAGGAAGATCGCATGAAAGAAAATGCTGGGGCCGCATCTGTTTTTCTGACGCCCAGTGAGGTGCGCGCTCTGGACGACACCCTGGATCATATGGATATGTCTGCGGTATTCGGTGGAACGCCTTTAAAATAAACGGAAGGAGTATACTCATGAACAAAACACTACTTGATATGTCTCGGCAGTTTTGGGAAGCTATGGAACACGCCGACGAAGTGGGGATGCGAGCCTGTGCTCATCCTGACTGCAACTTTGTCCATATTGGCATCACCTGCAAACTGGACAAGGAAATCGAATTTTACACCAGTGGGGCCTTTCAACCTACGAATATTACCTTCCACAGTCAGAAGGCTGAGTTGTTTGGAGATACCGGAGTGGTGCTTACTGACTGCGATTACAGCCTACTGCTGGACGGGAAGGAAACCACTCACCACTTTATGGTGACGGAAGTGTACACCCAGGATGAAAAACGGTGGAAGTTGGTCACTTTTTCCTTTACGGCATTGGTGTATTGAACCGCCAGCCACAAATTTTGGTAAACACTGTTTGTATCGGTACAAACAAGCAATCACTTTTTAGGAGGATTTATTTATGGAATACGCAACTTTGAACAACGGAATCAAAATGCCCATGGCAGGCATTGGCACCTTTTTGCTTACCCCGGATGAAGCGGAGGCATCCGTCCTCTCCGCTCTTCAGTGCGGATACCGCCTGATTGACACGGCCAATGCCTATGTGAACGAAAAAGCCGTTGGCCGGGCTATGAGGAAATCTGGGATTCCGAGAGATGAGATTTTTCTGGAAACCAAACTGTGGCCCAGTTTTTATGAGCAGGAAGATGCGGTAGAAAAGACGCTCCAGCGCCTGGAAACCGACTACATTGACCTGCTGCTGATCCACCAGCCCGCAGGCAATTATGTCGCAGGTTACCGGCTCATGGAGAAAGCCTACAAAGAGGGCAAGGTGCGCGCCATTGGCCTTTCCAACTTTACCCCGGAGCAGGTGCAGGAGATTCTGGACATCTGCGAAGTAAAGCCTGCAGTTCTTCAGACAGAAGTGCATCCTTATTCTCAGGAAAAGAAGCTGAAGGAGTTTCTGGATAAAGAAGGCATCGTCATCCAGGCATGGTATCCTCTGGGTCATGGAGACAAGGCGCTGATCCAGGAACCGTTGTTCACGGAATTTGGCAAAAAGTATGGCAAGAGCAATGCCCAGATCATCCTGCGCTGGCACATTCAGGCCGGCAATATCGTGATCCCTGGCTCCAAGAACCCGGCCCATATCAAAGACAATTTCAACCTGTTTGACTTTGCGTTGACAGATGATGAAATGGCTAAAATCACTGCTTTGGACAAGCAGAAGCGATATTACACCAGTACACCGGAAATGCTGAAGAAGTATGCGGAAATGGTTCCGCCTGTAGACGAGCAGAAATAAGGAGGGATTCGCAATGCGTAAGAATTTTGGAACAAAATCCTGGTTTTATCCGCTGCCGGTGCTTGTGATCGGCACCTATGATGAAAACGGCAATCCTGATGCCATGAATGTCGCATGGGGCGGCCTGTACGATGCAGACAAGGTAGTACTGTGTCTGAGCGCTGGTCATAAGACCACCAAGAATATCCAGGCAAAGGGAGCGTTTACCGTCAGTTTTGCTGACGCTGCCCATGCGGTTTCTGCGGACTATGTTGGCATGGTGTCCGCAAATAATGAGCCGAAAAAGATGGAGAAGTCTGGCTTCCATTGCACCAAGAGCGAATCGGTGGATGCGCCCCTCATCGATGAGCTGCCGGTAGCTCTGGAGTGCAAACTCCTGAAAGTGAGCGAGGACGGCAACATCATCGGTCAGATTGTGAATGTGAGCATTGACGAAAGCGTACTGGACAGCGATGGGAAGCTGGATATGAGCAAATTCCAGCCCATCTCTTTTGAGCCAGCCAACAATGGGTACCATGTGCTGGGTGAGCGTGTGGGCAATGCGTTCAGCGATGGCGGCAAGTTGAAATAAGGGGGCGAATGATATGAATAAGGAATTTCACAATCTGTTCCCGCAGGGCAGTCCCAACACGGTGGCCGGGCAGTATTTCAGCGGGGCCAGTTATCTGTGCCCCCTGAGTGATATGGGCGTGTCTGTTTCCAACGTGACCTTTGAGCCCAGTTGCCGGAACAACTGGCACATCCACCATAACGGCGGTCAGATCCTTCTTTGTACGGCGGGTCGGGGTTATTATCAGGAGTGGGGCAAATCCGCTCAGGAATTGAACCCTGGAGATGTGGTTAACATTCCGCCCGAGGTAAAGCACTGGCATGGGGCGGCTCCTGACAGTTGGTTTGCCCATATAGCGATTTCCGTTCCAGGTTCCAAAGCCGAGTGGCTGGAGCCGGTAGATGAAGCAGAATATACTAAATTAAAATAAATCCGATAGAAAGGATGGGATTATCATGGATAAAGTAACAGCAGGCAGAGATGCCATGAGCAAATTTGCCCCTAAATTTGCGGAATTAAACGATGATGTCCTCTTTGGAGAGGTTTGGTCGCGAGAGGATAAGCTCTCGCCCCGTGACCGTAGCCTGATTACCGTCTCCGCCTTGATGGCCAGCGGAATTCTGGATACATCCCTTCTTCATCATATTGAGCGGGCCAAGGCCAACGGTGTAACCGCCACCGAGATGAGCGAGGCATTGACCCAGCTTGCTTTCTATGCTGGCTGGCCCAAGGCGTGGGCGGCTCTGCGGATGGCAAAAGATGTCTATGGAGAGGAATAAGATGGAACGCCCTTTTGCTGTGTGCCATATGCTCACTTCTCTGGACGGAAAGATTGACGGTACGTTTTTCGGTGTGCCTGAAACAGTTCCGGCGATAAAAGCCTATGGGGAACTGCGAAGTTTTTACGGATGTCAGGCCACCTTATACGGCACAACTACCATGCTGGGGGGTTATGCCGAGGGAAAGGTGGGGCAGCTGCCCACTGTGATGTCCGCTCCGCCCCGAGCGGATTGGGTAAACCCGACAGGCAAGGCCATGGGCAATTTCATTGTTGCAGTGGACCCACAGGGTCAGCTGGCCTATTCCGGATTGTCCATCGAAAAAAAGGGCCGCCCCGCCGCCCATGTGATCGAGGCGCTGACGGAGCAGGTAGCTCCAGAATACCTGTCTTATTTACAGAATCAAGGAGTTTCCTATCTGTTTGCCGGCGAGAAACGACTGAACTGCACTCTGCTTTTGGAGAAACTGCATCGACTGTTTGGCATCAACAAACTGATGCTGGCGGGCGGCGGGATCGTCAATGGATCGTTTTTGGCTGAAAATTTGGTGGACGAGTTGAGTCTAGTCATTGCCCCGGTAGCCGACGGCGGCAACGGTGTCAGTTCCTTTACCCAAGTTGATTTTCTGCCATCCTGGCCACCGACTGCATTTCATCTTAAAGAGGTGCAGACAGTTGTACCGAATGTGTTATGGGTGCGCTACACCCGGCCATAAACGGGCATATTCGTCTAATCAATAGAATGATTTCACAGGGCAAGGTATCTGTTTCAACAGGTACCTTGTTTTCGTATTAGTGGAAAGCTAAAGGTTAATACTTTATAACGAATCGAGACTTCTGTAACCTTACAGAAACCTTTACAATAAAATCAGAAACAAAAGATTATCCAGGCAATGCCTGGAGAGGTGTTGTGAAACCACAGAAAGGAAGTTATCCATGATGGAATATGTATTATTGAATAACAACGTTAAAATGCCAAAACTGGGGTACGGTGTTTTCCAAGTCTCGAACGAAGAATGCGAGCGCTGTGTACTGGATGCAATCTCAGTGGGGTATCGCGCGATTGATACCGCTCAGTCCTACGGAAACGAGGAAGCGGTAGGCAATGCTATCCATAAATGTGGCGTACCCAGAGAGGAATTGTTCCTCACCAGCAAGATCTGGATGTCCAACGCCAGTTACGAAAAGGCAAAGGCATCCATCGACAAATCCCTGTACAAGCTGAAAACCGACTACCTTGACCTGATGCTGATCCATCAGCCCTTTGGAGATTATTACGGCGCATACCGAGCCATGGAGGAAGCATACAAAGAGGGAAAGCTGCGGGCTATTGGCGTGTCCAACTTCTACCCGGACCGACTGATCGATCTGTGTCAGTTCGCAGAAATTGCACCCATGGTCAATCAGGTGGAAACCCATGTGTTTCAGCAACAGCGAACTGCGCACGAATACATGAAAAAGTACGGTGTGCAGCACGAGGCATGGGGCCCCTTTGCCGAAGGGAAGAAAAACTGTTTTACCAACCCTGTACTAGTTGAAATTGGCGAAAAGTACGGAAAAACGGCTGCACAGACTGCCCTGCGGTTTCTGATCCAGTCCGATGTAGTCGTGATCCCAAAATCCACTCACAAAGAGCGGATGGAACAGAACCTGGATGTATTTGACTTCTCCCTGAGTGAAGCAGATATGGAGGCCATCCGCACTCTGGATGAAGGAAAGAGTCTGTTCTTTGACCATTACGATCCTTCCACAGTGGAAATGCTCACCAATATGGGCAAAACGCGAATCGTATAAAGGGGGAAAGCCCAATGAGCAGGATACTGGTTGTTTACTACTCTGTCTCCAATGGGAATACCAGAGAAATCGCACACCAGATGGCGGAGTACATAAAGGCAGATTTGGCTGAAATTTAGACAGTACCGGATGTACGGCTTTCCCTTCAGCTGAAGTGCATCTGGAAGAAACAGTATCCTCTGAGCCATCGGAAACAATAAAACCGGAGACTGATGCAGCCAGTGCCATCTCCTCTGGCGAGGAAAAATCGTCCATGAAAACAGGGATTATTGCAGAACAGATTCTGGAGGGCGAAACGGGGACGATCCATTATAGCTATTATCTTCCGGAGGATTACGATACGCAAAAGAAATACCCGCTGATGATGGTCATGCCGGGCTATGACATGATGTGGTTTGGAGGAGAATCTTCCGGTTCGAACCTGGACTGGGATGGGTTCCTATGCTGGACGCAGCTTCAGGAGGATATGATCGTTGTGTCTGCTCAGCTGACGGATTGGCATGATACGTCGGCTCGGCAGGCCATTGAGCTGACGGAATATTTCCTTGCTAACTTTTCTCCACGGAGCATCTCAGTGGGATGGGGACTATGCGCCCATTGCGGAAAATGGCACGGCTGTCTATATTTTTATGGCAGAACATGATGAGTATTATGGTTCCCAGCGGGCATGGAGTGCTTACAACAGTCTCCATGATGCCTATGAGGAAGCTGGATGGAGCGAGGAGCAGATCAGCAATGTTCTTCAGATCCAGACACCAAATGACGAATGGTTCGCTCAGCGGGGCGTTACCAGCAATTATCATGGCGGCGGCAATGTGGTTTTTGGGGAAGATGATGTTTTAAACCGGGTCTTGTCTCACACCAAGGAGGAGAATGAATCATGAAGGTATTGCTTGTAAATGGCAGCCCTCACCGGGAAGGCTGCACCTATACAGCACTGTGTGCGGTGTCGGAGGCGCTCAATCAGAACGGGATTGATACCGATACGTTCTGGATTGGCAATAAGCCGATTTCCGGCTGTATCGCCTGTCACAAGTGCAATGACCGCAATCGCTGCGTGTTTGAGGATACGGTAAACGATTTTTTGTCATTGGCAGAGGATTATGATGGCTTTGTATTCGGAACGCCGGTCCACTGGGCAGGAGCTGCCGGTGCAATCACTTCTTTTCTGGACCGTGCTTTTTATGCCGATTTGAACGGAGGCGGCAGACGATTCTATTTGAAACCTGCAGCGGCGATTATGTCGGCTAGACGAGCCGGAACGACGGCTACATGGGATCAGCTGAACAAGTATTTTGGTCTGATGCAGATGCCTATTATTACGTCTCGTTATTGGAACATGGTGCATGGAACAACACCGCAGGAAGTAATGCAGGACCGTGAGGGCCTTGCGACTCTTCGAACACTGGGCCATAATATGGCTTATTTTCTCAAGTGCAAAGAGGTAGGCAGCAAGCTGGTGCCTCTGCCCCCGGAAGAACCGTGGAAAATGACAAATTTCATTCGATAAGGAACCAATAAAGGATAGGAGGTCAACCCCAATGCAAAGCAAAACGATTGGAAAAATCATCGTGGATCTTGGCATGACCGTCCTTGCAAAAAAGAAGTGAGCATGATATAATATGAATAAGAAGGCAAAAGTCACCGCAATGGTGTGAAAATAGATTTTGGCTGTTTCCATAAGGAATAGATCGAGAGGCGTTATCCTCAGTGGCTGAAAATACAGATGTGTGATGCTTGCAGCAAGCTATTTGTATAAGCCGAAAGGCCGCAGAAATGCGGCTTTTCCTAAATACATGAGTTAGCAGAACCTAACTTGTCAATGTGCACGTACTGGTTAGATAAATCTAACCATAAAAGGAGAGACAGCAATGCGAGAACACAAGAATTTCTGGGACAGAAATGCAGGTCTGTATGACTGCTTTATGCGAAAAGACAGGGCAGTATACGAGAAAATGTATGAGCTGATCCGTCCGGTCGTGAAAGACAAAACAGTGCTGGAGGTGGCTACCGGAACGGGACTGATCGCCAAGCACATCGTAAAAGCAGCGGCACACATCGAGGCGACGGATGCCTCTCCGGAAATGATTACAGAGGCCAAACGGGGGAATTACTCTGCGAAGCTGCGTTTTTCCGTGCAGGATATGTTTTCTCTGCCATACGCGAGCAAATCATTCGATGTGGTAATCGTATCAAACGCACTGCACATTGTGCCTCAGCCAGAAAAATCACTGCGAGAGATCAAACGGGTGCTGAAGGATGACGGTGTGCTGATCGCGCCTACCTTTACGCACGCAGAAAACTCATTTCCCGGCAAGGTCAAAGCCTTTTTCATGAATCTGGCAGGCTTTCCTCTCCACAGCAAGTGGACGAGTGAAGAATACCTAAAATTTCTGCAACAGAATGATTGGACAGTGCGAAAAAGTGTTGTTCTAAAGGCCTCTTTTCCGCTGACCTATACGGAATGTGTGAAATCGGAGGTGTGATATGTCCTTCTTTGAAAACACCCGCAAGCCCGTAGGCTTTAGCGGGAAGATCATGGTTGCTATGATGAACTTTGGGCACAGCGCAATGGCAGCGTGGGGATTGCATTTTTTGCAGCCTGCCCCGGATGCCATGGTGCTGGACTGCGGCTGCGGCGGTGGAGCGAACATCAAAACGCTGCTGAAGCTGTGTCCCAAGGGCAAGGTGCAGGGCATCGACTATTCAGCAGTCAGTGTAGAAAAAGCGCGAAAGGTCAATGCAGGTGCCATTGCAGCAGGGCAGTGTACTGTGCAGCAGGCAAGTGTAGCAGAGTTGCCGTTTGAAGCGGAGCAGTTTGATGTAGTGACCGCATTTGAAACGGTCTATTTCTGGCCGGAACTTGCGCAGAATTTCAGAGAGGTCTATCGGGTGCTGAAGCCCGGCGGGACTTTTTTCATCTGTAACGAAGCAAACGGTGAAACAGCAAAAGACGACAAATGGACGCAAATCATTAACGGTATGACCATCTATACGGATGCTGATCTGAAAGTGTATCTGGAGCAAGCAGGCTTTGGCAGGGTTCAGAGTCACAAAAATAAAAAGGGCTGGCTTTGCATCACAGCACAGAAATGAGGTGTGATCATGTCGAAAAAAGCAATGAGCCGGATGTACCGGGGCAAGGAAATCTTCAAGCCTTTGAACACCGGCTGGATCGACGAGAATGTTGCCTGCGTGCGCGAATGGGTGGCGAACATCTTCTTCTACCACAAAGGCGATACGACCATTATGGTCGATGCGGGATATAACTACGACCGCCTTGCCGAAAAAATGAGCTGGCTTGGGATTGATCCGAAGTCGATACACCATATCCTTATCACCCATCAGGACACCGACCATGTGGGTGCGGTGGAAGCAGACAGTCCGGGGCTGTTCCGGAATGCGAATCTGTACATCGGCGAGATCGAGAACCGGTATCTGATCGGAGAAACACGCCGCAAGGTTATTTATCATCTCTATAAGCTGCCGCAAGTGACCATCTACAACGAAAAGCAGCTGCTTCACGATGGAGAGGTCTTTGATATTGACGGCGTCAGGATCGAGTGTTTTCTGGTTCCTGGTCATACATGGGGACATATGGTCTACCTCATTGACGATAAGTACCTTTTTACCGGCGACACGCTGTGGTTTGGCGCGGACGGCGGCTACAGCTTCATTTCCTCGCTGGCGGAGGACAATAAGCTGGCTGTGCAGTCACTGGCGGAGCTGGAGCGGAAACTGCGCGCACGTGGGCTGCATCCATATTTCATCACCGGTCACACGGGATGGACGGACAATTTTGCCTTTGCGTTTGCCCACAAAGACAAGCACTGTTCACCATTCAAAAAACGAGTACATGACCCATCGGCACCCTATGATGCCTACGACGAATCGGACGACACCGAAGAAAATGCAAAGAGCGGTTTTCTGAAAGGCGTGGGAAGATGAGGGACAGCGAATTACAAATTGACCGTAGCTGCCATGTGCTATATTCCAAACCCTGCAAAAAGGAAATTCTGGCGAAAATCACTCTGCACTATCCGGAGGTGGAGCGCGAGGCGGTCTGGGAGCAGGTGCAGCTGAGATACGCAGAGCTTCTTTCCAAGTGGCGCACCGACCTCGGCGGTAAAAAGAATTTTCACAACGGCGTAGGCGGCACCTACGACTGCATCGCCATCATGAGCTATTATGTGG
>OICY01000628.1_pt1 | contig 12673 bp, 9 predicted proteins | sample 1581441 | NCBI WGS metagenome assembly OICY01 (sample SAMEA3882514, study PRJEB24775) | human gut metagenome | biome: human-associated habitat; feature: intestine environment; material: feces | place: Netherlands | collected 2009/2010 | reverse complement strand
AGCCGCCGAAGCGGTGCTTAAGCCGCTAGGCGGGAATTGTGCGGTGTTGCCTTAACGCTTTTGCTGCAAAGTCTGCTCTGTCCGCATTCCCGTTTCCCGGTAAAATTCATCCAATTCTCCCTGCTTTTTTGATCACACGCACTTCCTCGGGTACTGCGCAAAAACCTGGCGATTTTTTCAGTTTGCCTGCGGGTACGGCTGTCCGCTTTTTTTCCAGCGGGCGTACCTGCCTGCCCAGTATATGCTGTACGCAGTCAAGCTGCAAGGCATTTACACCGCGTATTCCTACCTCAGCGTCCGCGCCACTGTGGACTTGCCGCTGCCAGAAAATTCGATCCATGCAATTTTATTTCAGCTTCGCCTCCTTGCCCAGCGCCTTCTTTTTGCACTCACTTCAAAACCGCAAAAGGACATTTATTATATCAGCTACAAGGGGAAGTTGTCAAAAAAATTGCCAAAGAGATACAAATAGGCTATAATATAAAATAAAAAATTGTGTATTGAACGGTTTTTACCCCATTTGCACCCGGAAGGAGGTGGCAAGCACGGATACTTTACAGACAAATAGTGCAACACAAACTGCTGAGATGCTCAAATTAGAGGGCGTTGTTGAGCATGTGATATACGAAAACCCGGATACCGGTTATGCCGTGTTTGAAGTGGATGCCGGTGGCACCGATATTGTGGTGGCAGGCAACGTGGGCAGCGTGGATAACGGTATGTCCATTACGGCGTATGGCTATATGGTCAACCACCCCAGCTATGGCGAACAGTTCCGTGCCGAAACCTGTGAGGCCAGCCTGCCGCAGGATACCGCGGCTTTGCTGAGCTACCTTTCCAGTGGGGTATTGCCCTATATCGGGCCTTCCACAGCAAAAAAGATTGTGGCAAAATTTGGGGCGCATACATTGAACGTCATCTCCGAAACGCCGGACAAACTCTGTGAGCTAAAAGGTATCACCCCGCAAAAGGCCGCCGCCATCTCCAACGAGTTCCGACGTATGTACGGTGTGCGGGAAGTGGTTGCCTGGATGGCCAAGTTTGGGCTTTCCGCCCAGATGGCTGTTACAGCCTACCGCGCGTTTGGCCCCGCCACGGTAGAAGCACTGAAAAAGAACCCCTACATGCTGTGCGGGGAGCCGCTGAACCTGAAATTCAGCCAGGTCGATGGTATCGCCGCCCAGCTGCAGGTAGGACAGGGCAGCGACCTGCGCATTGCCGCCGGGCTTTTGTACGCTTTGCGCCACAACGCCAACAACGGCCACACCTGCCTGCCCGCAGATAAGCTGATCGAAAGCACTGCGCGCTTTATTCGGGTGGAGCCGGATGCCGTAAAGGCCGGGCTGCAAAGCCTGTTGGAGCATGACGAAATGCGCGCCTGCACCTTTGACGGAACGAAATATATTTACCTGCCAGATCTGCTCAGCGCAGAGCAGGATATTGCTGCGCGGCTGGGGGAGCTTGCCACATTCCCGACAGAAAGCCCCAAAACGCTGGAAAGCGATATCCGCGTTTTGGAATTGACCCAAGGTTTTGAATATGCCCCTTTGCAGCGGGAAGCAATCCGCTTAGCACTCTCTTCCCGCGTAATGGTTTTGACCGGCGGTCCCGGTACCGGCAAAACCACAACGGTCAAAGCGATTCTGAATTTGTATGAAGGTATTTATGACCGGGTTGCCCTGTGTGCCCCCACCGGCCGCGCCGCCAAGCGGCTGACCGAGCTGACCGGCCACAGCGCTTCCACCATCCACCGATTGCTGGAAGTGGACTATTCTACCGGCAGCGTGCGTTTTATTCATAATGAAAAGAATCTTCTCCCGTTTGACGTTATCATTCTGGATGAGATGAGTATGGTAGATGCCAAGCTGTTCCAGGCGTTGTTGGCCGCCGCGCGTTACCACTGCCGCATTATTATGGTAGGTGATGCCGACCAGCTGCCCAGCGTTGGCCCCGGCAGTGTGCTGGGGGAGATCTTGCAGGCAGACGTTCTGCCCACCGTACGGCTGAATGAGATCTTCCGCCAGGCGCAGAAAAGCATGATTGTACAGAACGCCCACCGCATTGTGGAAGGGCAGATGCCCATAAAAGGCGGGCGGGATGATGACTTTTTCATGATCGAATCCACCGGTCTTGCCTGCCAGAGGCTGATCTGCGACCTGGTCAGTACCCGGCTGCCCAAAAGTTATGGCTATGACCCCGTGCGGGACATCCAGGTGCTTTGCCCCACCAAGGTTGGCCCCACCGGGAGCGTAGAACTGAACCGCCGCCTGCAGGCCATTTTGAACCCGCCTGCACCGGATAAGCCGCAGATCATTTGGGAGCAAAGCGGCCGTGTGCTGCGCTGTGGCGACAAGGTAATGCAGATCAAAAACGATTATGACATTCCCTATGAGCGGGACGGTGCCGAAGCCGGTGTGGGTGCCTATAACGGGGATATGGGTATTATTACTGCCGTTGACCCCGAAAGCCGTGCTGTGACGGTACAGATGGATGACCGAAAGTATATTTACGGTGCTGACCAGCTTGCCGAGCTGGAACCCGCTTACGCTGTAACAGTGCACAAAAGCCAGGGTTCTGAATTTCCGGCCGTCATTATGCCTGTGGCAGATGTACCCGCGCGCCTTTGTTACCGCAACTTGTTGTACACCGGGGTTACCCGCGCGCGCCGCCTGTGCATTCTGGCGGGAACCCGGCGCACCGAGCAGGCCATGGTGGATAATGTGCGCCAGAACATGCGTTACAGCGGGCTGCGCTACCTGCTGCGCGAGGCAGTCACTCCGGCTGAAAAACGCAGATGAAACAGAGAAAACGTATATCTCTGGATTGGCTGGACCGTGGGCGAACGGCTCTGGAACCGCTGCTGGCCCTTGCCTATCCGCGGCACTGCCCGCTGTGCGGCACGGTACTTGAGCAAAGCGCCTGGAAAGCCGCCGTGTGCCGTTCCTGTATACCGGAAGCCGAGCGTCTGCGGCATCTTCCACCGCGTCTGCCTGTAACGGAGCACGCCTTTTACGCTGTCAACACCTGCGCAGCTGCCTTTTACTATGCAGACAGTGTGCGCCATGCTATCCTGCTTTGCAAGGAGAACGGCAACCCCTGGTATGCGCGGGAACTGGCGGATTTGATGGCTGTGCTGATTTTTGGCGCACAGCCCGCCCGTGCCCCAGGGTACCGCCCGGTATACGAGAATCTATCCGGCATTTTGCTGTACAGCGCCATTGTTCCGGTGCCGCCGCGCGTAAAGAAGAACCGCGCGGAAAATATGCCCCTTTTGCTGGCGCAGCGCCTTGGGCGCATCCTGCACATTCCGGTCATCCAGCCGCTGTGCCTGACCCGGCAGGTTTTACCGCAAAAATCGCTGGACCAGCAAAAGCGCTTTGCCAATGTCAAGGATGCTTACGCCTGCCGTACTGGGGTTGACCTTTCCGGAATGCGGCTGCTGTTGCTGGATGATGTGATCACCACTGGTGCCACCATCTCTGCCTGCGCCAAAGCGCTATTGGATGGTGGCGCTGTGAGTGTGGACGGCGTGTGTGTTGCAGCGACGGAACTGATGCCCAAAAGCCACAGTGCCGCCGGAACACCAAAAGAAAGCAAATAACTTTTATCTGCCGGATGGTTGATGGCAATTCACAATAGATAACAAAGTGCTGCTTCTGGCAGCAAGGAGTACCAGATAAACATGAAGCAATATGATATCGGCCTTGATCTTGGCACAACTTCCATTATCATTGCCACACAGGAACAGGGAGTTGTGTTCCATCAGCCCAGCATTGGTGCTGTTGATACCCGCAGCAGCACCATTCTGGCAGTGGGGGACAAAGCCCTGCGCATGGTGGGGCGTGTGCCTTCTTATATTGATATCATCCGCCCTTTGCGGGACGGTATTATTCAGGACCACCGCATGACAAACGAACTAATCGTGCGGTTTATCAATGAGGTATGCCGTTCGCGCATCATCAAGCCGCGCGTATCGGTCTGCGTTCCGGCAGCCATTACCGGCATTGAAGCTGACGCCGTGGTAGAAGCCGTCATGGCAGCCGGGGCACGGCAGGTTTTCCTTGTGGATGAGCCTGTCGCCGCCGCCCTTGGCGCAGGGCTGGATATCCGCAAACCCATGGGCTGCATGGTGATTGATATCGGCGGCGGCTCCACGGATATCGCCGTGATCAGCATGGGTGGGCGGGTGCGCGCCGCCAGCCTGCCGGTCGCCGGCAACGCTTTTGACCAGTGCATTGCCCAGTATGTTCAGGAAAAATTCAACATTGCCATCGGCCCTCTAACCGCCGAAGCGCTGAAAAAGCAGGTTGCCTGCTGCACCAAAAGCGAGTTTGAGGGCGTAATGGAGATCCGTGGTCATTCCTGGGAGACCAACCTGCCCGCCCGCCGCCTTGTCTATACGCGGGACCTGTACCTGCCCGTGCAGGAACTGGCCGCCCGCATTGCCGCCACTGCCCGCAATGTATTGGAAAGCACCCCGCCGGAACTGGCCGCTGATGTTGCCAAGAACGGCATTCTGCTGACTGGCGGCGGCTCCATGCTGCGTGGCCTGGCTGGTTATATTGCCGGGGAGCTGCATGTGGATGTTGCCATCGCACCAGACCCCATCAACTGTGTGGCACGCGGAACCGCAGCCAGCTTAACGCTGGGCCAATACCTGACAGCCGGTTTCCGCGATGCCACCCCCAGAGCGTGGCATAACCGACTGCAATCCCCAGAAGGTTTTTCCAATTAAAGCGCAGCTTTTGTGCAGGTTGTAAAAAGTATGATTTTCTGCGGATACCTCCGCCAGCCTACTTTTCTATCCGGCAAAAGTGTGCTATACTATACAGCGTTTGCCAAAATTCCCAGCCCTGCATGGTTCCGGGCTGGTTCTGCCATATAATATAAGGACAGGTTCATTATGCCCGATACCATTACCACTGAATTTCTGGCCCTGCGGGACCGCTATATCGCTTCCTGCTTTACTAAGCTGAACCCGGTGCAGCAGCAGGCTGTGTTTACCACCGAAGGCCCGCTGCTGATCCTGGCAGGTGCAGGCTCCGGCAAAACCACCGTTCTGGTCAACCGCATTGCCAATATCATCCGTTTTGGCCGCGCCTATGGCTCCAAAGAGGTCAGCCGCCCGGTTGCGCAGAGTGATCTGGAGCAGCTGCGCACCGCCATCATGTGCGGCCAGCCGGTTCCGCAGTCCCTGATGCCGCTGATGAGCGTTGCCCCGGCCCGCCCGTGGAATGTGCTGGCCATTACCTTTACCAATAAAGCCGCCGGAGAGCTGAAAGAACGCCTGAAAGCCATGCTGGGCGATACCATGGGCGGGGATGTATTTGCCTCCACTTTCCACTCTGCCTGTGTACGGATCCTGCGCCGCGATGCCGAACGCATTGGCTTCCCCAAAAGCTTTACGATTTACGATTCCGACGACCAGCAGCGTGTCATCAAGCAGATCTACAAAGAACTGATGATTGATGACAAGTTCCTGCCGGTCAAATCAGCCATCTCCCAGATCAGCGGTTACAAAGATAAACTTCTTTCCGCCAAAGATGTCGCCGCCGAAGCGCCGCGCGATACCAAGGCTGCTTTGATTTCCAAAATCTATACCGCCTATTCCAACCGGCTGCGCACGGCTGGTGCCATGGACTTTGACGATCTGATTTTCCATACCGTGCAGATGCTGAAAACCGATGCCGAAGCGCGGGAATACTACCAGCAGAAGTTCCGCTATGTCGTGGTGGACGAATACCAGGATACCAGCGTGGCCCAGTTCCACCTGGTGCGCCTGCTGGCCGGTGGTTCCAACAATGTATGCGTTGTTGGCGATGACGATCAGAGCATTTATAAGTTCCGCGGTGCTACCATTGAAAATATCCTGAACTTTGAAAAAGTTTTTGCCGGGGCCAAAACCATCCGCCTGGAGCAGAACTACCGTTCCACCTCCAACATTCTGAATGCGGCCAATAGCGTCATCAAGAACAACAACGGCCGCAAGGGCAAGACCCTGTGGACCCAGAACGGCGATGGTGACAAAGTTCACCATTATACGGCGGCTTCGGAACAGGATGAGGCCAGCCATGTGGCCGAGGTTATTGGCCAGAACCTGAAAAATGGTGCTTCCTTAAAAGACCATGCCGTTTTGTACCGCATGAATGCGCAGTCCAACCCCATCGAAACTTATTTTGCCCGTGCTGGTATCCCGTACCGCATTGTGGGTGGCCAACGCTTCTTTGACCGCAAGGAAGTCAAGGATATCAACTCTTACATGGCCGTTGTGGTCAACCCGCGGGACGACGTACGCCTGCGCCGCATCATCAATGAACCTGCACGAAAGATTGGTGCCACCACCATTGATAAGATCGGGGAACTGGCCGCCGCCAACGGCGTGCCGATGATGGAGATCATCCGGGAGGCTTCTTCTTATCCCGCACTGGGCCGTGCCGCCAGCGCGCTGAACGCGTTTTACTCCATGTACCGTGAACTGTGTGATCTTTCCGTCACCCTTCCGCTGGATGAATTTGCCGGTGAAGTGATCCGCAAGACCGGATACGAAGCCATGCTGAAAGCGCAGAAAGAAGAGGGCGAGACCCGGCTGGAAAACTTGGGCCAGTTGATTTCTTCCGTAAAGACTTATGCGGAGCAGAACGGGGAAGACGCAACCCTTTCCGGTTTCTTGGAAGAAGTTGCCCTGATTGCAGACCTTGATTCCTATGATGAAGATGCTGATTCCGTTACCCTGATGACGATGCACAGCGCCAAGGGCCTTGAATTCCCGTATGTGTTTATCATTGGTATGGAGGATGGCGTTTTCCCCGGTGACCTTGCTCGCTACAGCGAGGAAGAAATGGAAGAGGAGCGCCGCCTGTGCTATGTCGGTATTACCCGCGCCAAGAAAGAGCTGTATCTTTCTTCCTCCCGCAGCCGTATGATTTTCGGCCAGACGCGCCGCAACCCGCCTTCCTGCTTTTTGGATGAGATTGACCCCAATGTGATGGACGAAACCGAAAGCCCAGAGCTTGCTTACAGCGGCGGTTTTGGCGCCGGGTACGGCAGCTACAGCACCAATGTTCCCGGCGGGCGTAGCGGATACTCCGGGGCTTCCCGCGGGTATCTGAACAGTGAATACAACCGCGGCGGCTTTGGCAGCAAGTATACCGGCGGCTTCCAAAGTGGTTTTGCTTCCGGCGGGCACGAAAGCCCGAACTACCCCGGCGGCCGCCACACGGTCCAAAGCAGTAGCTTTGGCGCCGGGTATGGCAGTAGCCGCGTCAACCATCATTCCGGTGCTCCGGTTGCTCCGGCGGGCGGTGGCGTTACCACTGCGCCCGCCGCACCCGCACGCAAAAAGGCCGCCAACTTTGCAGCCGGGGATCTTGTGGATCACAAGGTGTTTGGCCGCGGCAAGGTGCTGAAAGTAACGCCGGTTGCGGGGGACTGTATTGTAGAAATCCAGTTTGACCGCGTTGGCATCAAAAAAACAATGGCCAATTACGCCCCGCTGACCAAGCTGACCAGCGAAGAATAAACCACTGATAAAAAAGGAAAAGAGGGAACGGGTCCATGCTTGTAACATTGATCGCCCACACCAATGACCCCGAAAAGACCATTGCCGCAGCCGCCAAGCTGTGCTATTCTGATGCACATATCGAAACCCTGCTGGATGGCCTAACACCGGAAAAGACCGCTGCCTTTTTGCAAAAGCTGAATGACTTCGGCCACGCCAGCCCCATTGAACATGCCAGCTTTACCTTTGGCATTGAGGGCGTTTCCCGCACCTTTCTGGCACAGGTCACCCGCCACCGCATTGCAAGTTTCAGTGTGCAGAGCCAGCGCTATGTGCGGCTGGAAGATTTCCGTTATGTGATTCCCCCGGAAATTGAGGCTGACCCTGCGGCCAAAGCGGCTTTTATTGATGCAATGAACGCCGATGCCAAACACTACCTGGAACTGGTCAAAGCACTGGAAGAAAAGCATACCCACACCTTGATGGAGCAGGGCATGCCGGAAAAGACCGCCCGCGCCAAAGCCAGCAAAATGGCAAACGAGGACGCCCGCTTTGTATTGCCCAACGCCTGCGAGACAAAAATGGTAATGACCATGAACTGCCGCAGCCTGAACAACTTTTTCAACCTGCGCTGCTGCAACCGTGCCCAGTGGGAGATCCGCGCCGTTGCCGATGAAATGCTGCGCCTTGTATACCCGCTTGCGCCGCATGTTTTTGCCGCAGCTGGTCCCCGCTGCCTGGCGGGTCCCTGCCCGGAGGGCGGTATGTGCTGTGGCAAGCAGAACGCCGTGCGTGATAAATATGCAACACTGAAACAGGAGGCTGAAAACCATGGGTAAACTGATTATTTTTGAAGGCCTGGATGGTTCCGGCAAGGGCACACAGACAGAACTTGCCTGCCAGAATTTGCATAGCAAAGGGTATGACCCGCTGAAAATCAGCTTCCCAGATTATGACAGTCCGTCCTCCGCTCTGGTCAAGATGTATCTTTCCGGCGAGTTCGGCCAGCGCCCGGATGACGTGAACGCTTATGCAGCTTCAACGTTTTATGCTGTTGACCGCTTTGCCAGCTACAAAACCAAGTGGGGCAATGTCTACCGCCAGAATGGGCTAATCATCTCTGACCGTTACACCACCTCCAACGCTGTTCACCAATGTTCCAAACTGCCGCCGATGCACTGGGATGGTTTTCTGGAGTGGCTGTTTGAGTTCGAGTACAAAAAGCTCGGCCTGCCTGCGCCGGATGCGGTTGTATACCTTGCGGTTGATCCCGATGTCAGCCAGCGCCTGATTGCGCAGCGCTACCACGGCGATGAAAGCAAAAAAGATATTCAGGAACGCGATACCGAATACCTGGCCCGTTCCCGCGCCGCCGCTGAATACTGCGCACGCAAGCTGGGCTGGCACCGCATTGAGTGTACCACAACGGTAGACGGCCAGAAAACCATCCGCACGCCGGAGGATATTCAGTCCGAAGTGATGGCATACCTGGAGCGGATTTTGAGCTAAAACCGTTGGCAGCAAAAGCCCACACGTTGAATACGGCAAGGAGGGGATAGAACATGCTTTGCAAAGCAACGGAAGCTGATTTGGAGCAGATGGTTGCGTTCCGCCGCAAAACGTATGGCGGAACCCGCCAGGATGCTTTGGACTGGCTTTGTGGAATTGTGGGGTTGGATAATATCCTGATCCTTGCCCGGGACCCGGCCCCCGGTGCAAAGCCCATCCCGGCTGCCATGATTGGTGCGGTTCCAGTGGAATGCGGGCACCACCACGGCGTATGGCTCTGCTGCATGGCAACGGACCCGTCCCTGCAGGGGCGCGGGCTGATGCCCAAACTGCTGGCAACCTGCCTGCGCGCCTTTTCCGCCAAAGGGTGTGATTTCGCTGTGGCGGCACCGCAAAGCACGCGGGCCGCAAAAGCGTTTTCCCGGCTGAATTTTCAGGGGCGCTTCCCGCTGCGCATCATCCGCAAGCCCATTGAACACAATTTGTGGGCACGAGCAGAGTTTGATAACCTGACAGTCCGCAAATTGATCGACACCCGCATGCGCTACCAGCCCGCCTGCATCGCCCTGCCGGAAAGCAGCATGAACACCATGATCACCCGGCTCTACCGCCGCGGTATGACCATTGTTTCCAACCAGCGCGGTTACGGCCTCTATTGCCAGGAAAAGGACGAGCTGCTTTTTATGGAGCTGCAGGCCGATAACGACCATTCGGCTGATATTCTGCTGCAGGCCGCGCGGGAACATACCGGTCTGACCAAAGCACGGCTGCTGCTGGCGGAAAATCAGTTTTTGTACCTGGGCGAGGGTAAGAGCTGTGGTTACGGCATGATTTGTTACCTTGGGCAGCCGTTCCCCGTTACGGACGTTTATTTCCGCCTGTTGCTGTAAGACCGTGCATACGTGAAACAGGGCAGTTCTGCTGCCTGGTAAAGGAGATTTGGAATGAAAATCAATCGTGGTGATTCCCAGGACAAGGGCTCGCAGTCGCGCCAGGCTTATCATGCTGCGCCAGCCCCCGCACCAAAGCGCCCGGTACAGCCTGATCCTGACCCGCAGGACCTGTACGAAGACGCCGAAGGTCCAGACGAGTACGCAGAGGATGACGATGATGAACCCGTCCGCCGCCGTTTTCCCATTGGGCTTGTGGTTCTTGTTGTCATTTTGGCTATCGTCGGCATCGGCGGCTGGAAAGTGTTCCAGTTCTACGGCGAAGTTGCCGGCAACGGCGAACTCGGCCCGGAGCAGACCGTTACCATTGAACAGGGTTCCACTGTTGCAGACATCACAAACGTTTTGAAAGAGGATGGCGTCATCCAGTATGACTGGCTGTTCAAGCTGTATGCCAAATACAGCGGCCGCGCTTCCGGTTTGCAGTATGGCGATTTTACCCTGCGCTCCGGCATGGATTATAACACGATCCTGAAAACCCTCAGCGTGCAGCAGGTCAAGCGCAAGACCATTACCATCACATTCCCCGAAGGCTACACAGCCGTTGCTATTGCCCAGAAGATGGAAGAAAATGGCTTGTGCTCGGTGGATGATTTCCTTGCCTGCGCCAACGGCGAGGATGGTTCCGATTTCAGCCAGTATGATTTCTGGAATGCCATCCCGGATACCGAAGGCCGCCTGATGAAGTGCGAGGGCTACCTGTTCCCGGACACTTACGAGTTCTTCACCGATGACTCGGTCTATAATTACGTCAACACCTTCTATAAGGAATTCGACGCCAAAACTTCCGACCTGTGGGATACCATCAACGAAAAGGGCACCACAATGAATGATGTTGTCATTCTGGCCAGCTTTATTCAGGAAGAAGCCGGTATGCCCGCAGAAGACGCCAAGGTTTCCGCCTGCTTCCACAATCGTTTGGAATCCGATGACCCGCAGTGGGCAGAGCATAAGCTGGAATCCAATGCCAGCAGCTATATCATGAACGATAGCGACAATAACTACCTGTGGAATTCGCCCACCGCCGTTTATTACGGCTGGCCGGAACAGGGTGCTGTTCCGGATGATGTGCTTGCTCATTACGACACCTACCGCATCAGCGGCCTGCCCGCCGGTGCCATCACCAATCCCGGTATTGATGCCATTGCCGCCGCGCTGAACCCCGACCAGGAATATCTGGACGAAGGCTATTATTTCTTTGTTACCGGCAACCCGAACGGCGACCACCCTGGCGAATATTTCTATGCCAAAACGGCAGACGAACATCATCAGAACTGCATCATCGCCGGTTGGGGCTGATAAAAGCTGAACTTCACTGAACAAAGGAGCCGTTATCTTATGTTGTCCTGTCCGGAACTGCTGTCGCCTGCCGGCAGCCTTGAAGCCCTGAAGTATGCCGTCATGTATGGTGCCGATGCCGTATACTGCGCACTGCCGCGCTTTGGTATGCGCGCCGCACCGGTCAACCTGACCATTGGCGAGCTTCATGATGGCTGCATTTTTGCCCATGCTCGCGGCAAAAAAGTATACCTGACCCTGAACAACCTGCCCACCAACGATGAGCTTTCCGAGCTGCCGCAGTATATCAAGGACGCGGCCGAAGCCGGGGTGGATGCCTTTATCATTGCGGACCTTGGCGTACTGAGCCTTGCCAAACAGTATGCTCCGGATGTGGATGTGCATTTTTCCACCCAGGCAGGCATCACCAATTATGCTGCTGCAACCATGGCCTACAACCTGGGTGCCAAGCGTGTGGTGCTGGCGCGCGAGCTGACCCTGACCGATATTGCCCAGATCCGTGATAACACCCCGCCGGAGCTGGAACTGGAAGCCTTTGTGCACGGCGCCATGTGCATGAGCGTTTCTGGTCGGTGCCTGCTTTCCAGCTATATGACCGGGCGCAGCGGCAACCGCGGCGAATGTGCCCAGCCCTGCCGCTGGAAATACTATCTTGTAGAAGAAAACCGCCCCGGCCAGTATATGCCCATTGGCGAAAATGAGGAAGGCAGCTACATCCTGAACGCCAACGACCTATGCACCGCACCGTTTTTGGACCTGATCTGCAAGGCTGGTGTGGATTCTCTGAAAATTGAGGGGCGCGCCAAAACGTTCTATTACGTTGCGTCCGTTACCGCCGCTTACCGCAAAGCGCTGGACCAGTACCTGGCAAACCCCGCCAGTGATACGTTTGATTTACCGGATTCCGTGCTGGATGAGCTGAACCGTACCAGCCACCGCCATTATTCACCCGGTTTCTATTTTGGCAAAGAGAAAGCCCTGCAGACGCCCAGCCATACTTATGTGCGAGATTGGGATTTCATCGGCACTGTGGATTCGTGGGAAGACGGCGTTGCCCATTGCACCCAGCGCAGCAAGTTCTGCCTGGGAGATTCGCTGGAAATTTTGCAGCCAGATGGTTCGGTCGTGCCCATAACCCCTGAATGGATCAAAAACGCGGAAGGGGAAGCGGTGGAAGCCACCCCGCACCCGATGATGCAGTATACCATTCCCTGTGCCACGCCCTTGATGCCATACAGCCTGCTGCGGATGCAGAAAAGGCAGTAAATTTTCATTTATCTATTTGCAACAACCAAAAGCCCCACCTGCCGGATGCAGAATGTTCTGCCCGGCAGGCGGGGCTTTTTTATTTTTATTCTTTACTTTTAGGGCAATACCGCATAATTCTAAGTGCCGATACGGCGAGCGAAGTGCGGCA
>OICY01000626.1_pt1 | contig 12707 bp, 10 predicted proteins | sample 1581441 | NCBI WGS metagenome assembly OICY01 (sample SAMEA3882514, study PRJEB24775) | human gut metagenome | biome: human-associated habitat; feature: intestine environment; material: feces | place: Netherlands | collected 2009/2010 | reverse complement strand
TGCCGCACCTCGCTCGCCGTATCGGCACTTAGAATTATGCGGTATTGCCTTAGAATTTTCCGCCGGAACTGCCGCCGAAGCCGTCGCTGTCGGTACTCGAGCCGCTCGAGCCGCTCGAGCTGTCGCCCTTGACGGGGTCGTATTTTTCGGTCTCGGTGGTGTGGGTGTAGGTGTCCTCCACCACGGACAGCGCCAGACCCTCGGCGGGCATGTAGGCGTTGGCATGGGTCTGCTCGTTGGCAGTTTTCATCTGCGCATAGAAGATGCCGCAGACAATACACGCTACAGCCAGCGGAATGACAAACACAAACACCCACTTGATCCAACCCTTGGCGGGGTCGTTGCCGCTGTCCAGCGGTGCACCCTTTTCGGCATAGAAATCAAGCGTGTCAGCGCACATTTCTATGTAGGTTTCGGAGGCCTTGTAATACGTTCCGTCCGAGAGCATCGGCACGATCTTATCCTCGATCTGGGCGATGCGGTAGTCGGTAAAGGCGGTCACGCCGCCGCCGTAGGTGATGGTCACATAATCGCGGGAATCCAGCGCAATCAGGAACAGGATACCGCTTTTGCCCTCGCCGTAGCCAAGGTCATAGTTGCGGTACCAGTCCTTGGCAAACTCGCGCACGTTCTGCCCGCCGATGTCAGACACCGTCAGCAGGTAGACGTTGACACCGTGTCCGGCACTGGCGTCCTGCGCCTTTTGTTCCAATTCAGCGGTCGCTTCGGGTTTGAACAGCTCGTAGGTGTCCATCACCAGCGGCATTTCGGCAAACGCCGGCACGGCACAGAGCAAGCACAGCACCAGTGCCGTAAGCAGAGAAAACAGTTTCTTTTTCATACTCTGTTTCCCCCTTTCAAAGCAGGAATGCAAGCAGGATCATCAGCGGAACACTGATGCCTGCAAACCAGGCGGCCACCTTTCGCTTATCAACCGGCAGATCGCCGACCAGCTTGCCGGTCTGCCCATTCATAGCGAACAGATAATCCTTGCCCTGCCACTTGGTGTGCAGCATCCAGACCGGCAGCAGCGCGTAGTGCTTGGCGGTGTAATCAATGCTGATATTCTCGCTCAGGGTGCTTACGCTGTTGTAGCCGGTAATGCTGGCCGAAAGCTCGCTGCTGACCGAATTCTGCATCCGGCTGTGGGCGCGGGCCTGGCAGGTGTCGGCGTCCTCGTCGTATTTGTCTGCCATATAGCCCGGCAGGTACGCGGTCGAGAAGGGCTGGAAGGCGCGGTAGTCATAAGGCTCGATGGCATCCATGTGGCCGTTGGGCATCTTGGTCGAGCCGTCCACCGGCACGCCCATAAACTGCGTGGTACCGGCGCGGCGGACATCATAGTGCTTGGTCGTGGTGATGACGTAATCGCCGTTGCGGTGGCTGGAGCTGGTCGTGGCTTCATATAGGCCCGAGCCGGAGGCGTTGGCATCGAACAGCCAGAACGGGACATACACGCCCTTGATCTCCTCGATATGGTTCTGCGAGGAGAACGCATTGGGCAGGAATCTCTTGCCGCGATAGTATTTTTTCAGCGCGGCCTTGGCGGCGTTCTTATCCAGCACAAACGGCAGGACAAGCTCGGGCCGCTGCATACCGCTGAACTGCCCCGCAATGACCGTTGGGTTGCCACAGTACGGGCAGCTTGTCGCGGCGGTCGTCTCGTCACAGATCAGCTCTGCGCCGCAGGACGGGCAGGAATAGCTGCGCAGTCCGGCGGCCTCGTTTTCGCTCCAGACGGAGTCTGGCGGCGGTGCTTGTTTATTCTGTGCCGCGGTTTCGGCAGCGGCTTCTTTTTCAGCATAGAGCGCTTCGATCTCAGCAGTATCGTAGCTGCTGCCGCAGAAGTCACACACCAGCTTTCCGCTGGCACCGTCAAAGTGAAGCGGACCGGTACAGGCAGGGCATTGGTAGTTGGTAAGCTGCGTTGCCATTATGCGTCACCTCTCTTTCCTTCGGTTTGCAGCTGCCCTGCCAGATCCTCAAAAAAATCGCGCAGGGCGCTGCGCGTATTGCCATCGGCATCCAGATAACGATAGACGATCTCGTCATCCGGGGCCTTGTAAATCAGGCAAACGCTATCTAACGTTTCATCGGTGATAAATAAGCCGGGAGGGCTTTCCTTTTCGTCCGGCAGGCTTTCCAGCCCCAGCTTTTCTGCCAGAGCCAGGGCTTCTTGCCAATGGGTGTCCTCAACAGGGATGTTTTCCAGCTCCACCCATTCATCATCCTTGTAATTACAGCTGAAAAGGCAGCCGTCAGCCGGGTCATTTCTTATGCTGAACCCATAGGTGTCGTCATAGCACATACCGGAATAACTGATGCTGATACCGGTCAGTGTGCCGGGCGGCGCTTTTTTACAGCCGGACATTGTCAGAAAAGCGGCTGCGGCGCAAAGCACCGCAGCAATTTTTTTGCGCATCACTGGCCAAACGGCTTACCGCACTCCGGGCAGAACTTGGGCGGATGGGCCGGGTCATCCGGGGTCCAGCCGCACTGGCTGCACTTGGCGGGAGCCGGGGCGGGCTTGGGGCTGCCGCAGTTGCAGCAGAACTTACCGGTGTTGGAAGTGCCGCAGCTGCATACCCAGCTGGCGGCTGCGGGTGCCGGGGCAGGCTTGGGGCTGCCGCAGTTTGCGCAGAATTTGCCGGTGTTGCCGGTCTGGCCGCAGCTGCAGGTCCACCCGGCGGGGGCAGGTGCCGGGGCGGGCTGTGCGGCGGGCTGCTGCGCGCCCATCTGGTACAGGTTCTGGGCGTTCATACCGCCCGCCGCACCGGCCATATTCATGCCCATAAAGGCCATGGCGGGGCCTGCGCCCTGATTACCGGCCGCGGTCTGCATGGCACTGGCCTGTGCGCCGACAAGATGCGCAGCGGCGCGGGTCGGGTCCATAAAGGCTGCGTTGCGCTGCATTTCCTTGAGCATCTGCTCGTCTTCCTCGCTGGCCTTTACGCTGGAAACACCGAAGGATACGATCTCAATGCCGCGCAGCTTGCCCCACTTGGCGGAGAGCACATCGTTGAGGGCCTCGGCAAGCTCCATCGTATGGCCGGGCAGTGCGGAATAGCGGATGCCCATATCGCTGATCTTGGCAAAGGCGGGCTGCAGGGCGGTCATCAGCTCGGATTTCAGCTGCCCGTCGATTTCATCGCGGGTGTAGCCTTCCTCCACATTGCCGCAGACATTGGTGTAGAACAAAATGGGGTTGGTGATGCGGTAGCTGTACTCACCGAAGCAGCGGATGGCAATGTCGATGTCGATGCCGGCGCGCTGATCCACCACGCGGAAGGGCACCGGGCTGGGCGTGCCGTATTTGTTGCCCACCAGCTCCTTGGTGTTGAAGTAATAGATGCGCTGATCCATCGGGGCCTCGCCGCCGAAGGTAAAGCGCTTGCCGATGTTCTGGAACACTGCGCCGATAGAGTCGGACAGGTCGCCGCTGAAGAGCGAGGGCGCGCTGCCGGTATCGTAGGTGTACTCACCCGGCTCGGCGCACATATCCACGACCTTGCCCTGCTCCACGATCATGGCACACTGGCCATCGGCAACGGCCACGATGGAGCCGTTGGAGATAATGTTGTCATTGCCTTTGGTGTTGGCGCTGCGTCCGCTCTGGCGTTTCCAGCCGCGGGTAGCCAACAGGTCAGCTGGCATGGCTTCACAATAAAAGTATTCCTTCCACTGGTCGGCCATAACGCCGCCAGCAGCGCCCATTGCAGCTCTGATAAGTCCCATAATGATCCTCCTATATCAGGGGCGGGCAGGGCCCGCCCCATTTTGTACAGATAAATCAGTTCGTTATTTGTTGGCCAAGGCGGCCTTGTACTCCTCATAGCGGGGCGGCAGCTCTTCGAGCTCCTCGTTCCACTCGGTGCCGTCCAGCCTCATGTAGAAGCTGACCGCACAGGCCGTACCGTCGTCGCCCTCGTAGTCATACATGAACAGCGAGATGCTGTCGTTATACGGGTACAGGTTGAACTTATACGCATCGCTCTCGGTTATGTTCTGGTCAAGCACCCAGTCGTAGCCGTCCAGGATAGGCTCGATATGGTCATCATAGACATTGACCCACATCGTGATGACCGGGTCATCGGGCATACCGTCACGGTAAACCTCAAAGTAGTGGCTGCCGTCATCGCTCTCACCGATGTAGCCCCAGCAATCGTAGGTGTCGGTGTCAAAGTAATCACGGTTCGGTACATTCTTGTAGTTTTCCATCCGGAACCAGCCGTACCAGTTGGTGTTGCCCAAATCATCGTAGGTGTTGCCGTCATCGTAGGTGTAGGGCGGGTCAGGCTCATCCGTGCCGTCGATGTCATATTCGTCATCGCCGCCGTCCAGCAAAGCGGGGTCGATTTCAGGCTTGGTGTCGCTGCGCTTAAAGACCATGGTCATACCGTCAAACTCAATGGTCAGCAGGTCACCCTCGCGGGTGTAGGTCATGGCCGGGGTATCGGGGTCGGTCAGTGCGTAGAAGCTGCCGTCCTTCCATTGGAAGGTGACAAAATCCTCCATGTAGGTTTCGCCGGTGCCGTCCGCACGCAGCTCAATGTAGAAGTCCTCCATATCGACGAGGGCAAGCTCCTCCTTGGAGAGGGTGTACTCGCTGTCGGAGGCGGATTCCAGCACATAGATGCCCACATCGGTATCGCTGCCTGCGGTGGTGCCCTGGGTCATGTTGTCACCGTCCAGAGGCTGCTGCATGGTGCTGCCGGACTTGACGAAGTAGAGCGTCACGCCCTGTCCCTGCACATCGTTCAGGGTCAGGATTTCGTCTTGCAGGGTGCCGGTGCAGCTCAGGCCGCCGCAATCCAGCTGGAAGACCCCGCCGTTCAGCGTCCACTTGCCGTAGGACTTGGTGCCGTCCACCGTTACAACGCACTTGCCCTTATCATTCAGGTCCATCAGGAACCCGCTGCCGAAGGCATCCTCGACCTGCGTCACGGAGCCGCCGATCTCGGCGTAGGCTGCTTCCCAGGTGCCCTGATTCGGGTCACTGGCGTTCGGCTTACCGGTGCGGATAGAGCCGCTAATCATTGTTACGATGATCATAAGCAGGAATATCACCGGGATGACGATCAGGATCATCCGCTTGGGGGACATTGGTGCGCGGGGGCGCTTGGGCTTGCCGCCGGGGGCCACATTGCCGTAAGGGTTGCCGCCCGTGCCGCCGGGTGGCGGCGGCGTGACAGCATGGGGAGCATCCGGCGGTGTGGACGCAGGCGGGGGTGTGTTTCTGGCGTAAAGCGGTGCGCCTGCGCCGGTCTGCGGCGGTGTGCCGGGCGCATTGCCTGCGTAAGGATTCGCTGCGTTCGTCCGGGGCTGCGGGGCGGCAGGTGCGCCGCCTGCATAGGGATTGCCGCCGCTTGCCTGCGGCTGCGGGGGCGTCTGTACAGGCTGTGGGGGCGGCGGTGCAGCCTGGGTAGGCTGAACCGGGGGCTGGGGCACAGCTGCGGGCTGTGCGGCGGGCTGCGGTACGGATACTTTTGCACCGCAATTCTCGCAGAATTTAGTACCGGGCTTTAACTCGGCACCACATTGCGTACATGTTGCCATAGTGTCTGCCTCCTTTTATAAAGTAATATTTTAGAGCCTTGCTTATTCCTGTGTCATTTCAAACCATACAGCTTCCTGCTGCGGCAGGTTCAGAAGGGATTCCCCACCGATGTGCATTACATTGACACCGCCGTAATCAGCGGGCATCATAGCCAGCGTTTCGCGCTGTGTGCGCCCTGAATCCATACGGAACAGCGAAACGGAGCAGATCCAGCCGCGGTCATCCATACCAAGGTAGGAGATGCTGCTGTCCCATGTGGCCGGAATCCTCTGGCCGTTGGTGTATGCGCCGGTATAGAAGTTCGGCTGATCCTCGCAGATTTCAAACCAGGTGCCGGTCTCCTCACTCACAAAGGAGCCGACCATGCTCGGAATGCTCAGCGGGGCGGTGTTCCAGACAGCCTCCATCAGATTGAATTTTTCATTATCGCGGGAAACGCCGTACACAGTCGTGTACTCGGCGCCGTACTCCGCATCGTAGGCCGTGCCGGTCTCAAACCGGACAATTCCGTTGATGCCGAAGAGCGGACCGCCGTTGACCATCGTGCCGCACTGTGCGCCGCTGATGACATCAATGTATTCGACATTGCCGTTCTCGGTCAGAAGGAAAACATAGGGGGCGTAGTCCTGCCCGATGCTGGTCATCAGCATCTTTATATAGTCGCCGTAGCAGCCGCTGACCGCAAACTCGGTCTTGTCGCCCAACTCGTACCATTCCTTCATGGTCTGGTAGGTCACAGCGCCGTCAGGGGTAACATAGTCGGTCAGGGCGCGCACCGTTACCTTGCCGGTGGCGGTCACATCGCAGGTAAACCATTCGTCCTGGCCGTGCAGCACCTGGCCGCTGGCCTGCCGCTTGTTGGGGTCAACCTGAACATCTGTCCAGTACATTCCCGACCCGGCGGGGGTGTACATCGGTACGGTCACGACAAAACCGTTTGAAAAATGGGGAAATATGGAGTAGTAGGTAAATACACTGTCAAGCTCGCTCAGGCTTTGCGCGCGCATCTTGTACAGCATGGCGGTATATTCGGGGTCATAGCCGCCGAAATGGACATCGAAATGCTGTGCTGTGGCGCGCTGCAGCGCGTTCAGGGTCTTTGCGCTGTCGGTGTAGCCCATGTATTCGAGCAAATCCAGATTGGTAAGCTCCTGCCCTGTGGCAAAGTTGTAATGGTAGCTGCCCACATCGTGGTTGAACAACGTGTCGGAACTGGTCACCTGCAGGCTCAGCACGGGGCCGTTCCAGTTGCTGACCCAGATGATGAAGCCGGTGTCGATGAAATCATTGCGGGAACGGGCATCCTGGGCACGCTCTACCAGATAGCCGTATCGGTAGTTGATCATCTCGTTGATGTGCTTGGCGTCCTCGGTGTCATCATCGATCTGCGGTACTTCATAAAAATAGGTGTCCTCGATGCCGTAGGGGTCTGTGTAGGTAAAGCGCTCGCTGTACAGCGGGATAATGCGGGAATCATCCAGCCTCCGGCTGCTTTGCGGCTTGGCAGCGGCTTCGTCCTTTTGAACGGTCGGGGTCGTATCGTCGGACGACTCGACTGTCGGTTCCGTTATCGGGGCGGAAACCGACGGGGTGCCGGAAGATGCCGAGGCAGGCGGGGCATTGCTGCGCCCGCAGCCCGTTGTGATCAGCAGCAGGGCCGCCGCCGTCAGGGATAGCAGTTTTTTCATGGTCGGTTCACCTGCCTTTTCGTTGCGGGTAGTGTGTGTCAGCGATTGCCTTAGCCAAAGGTAACGCTGTTCAGCACGGTGTCGCCCTCGGTGCCGGGGTCAATGTCTACGCCGGAGATCTTGATGGCCAGCCAGCCACCGGTGGGCATCTCGCCGTAGTATTCCGTCCACCACATACCTACGTTTTTGTAGGTGCGTCCGGCCATCTCCACGCCGCCGATGGTGCGCGGGGCAAGCTCCTCCACGTTTTCAAAGCTGTCGTAATAGTAGTTGATCTTGTCCAGACCGCTTTTCAGCTCAAAGGTTATGCGCGGGTCGCCGGAGAAGATATGACTGGGGTCATCGGTCGGGAACAGCTTGAGATCCCCGAAGCTGGTCGAGGCGGACTTGTACCAGCCCTGATCGGGGCAGGTCACGTTGAGCACCAGCGTATAGTCTGTGCCGAATGCCTCCAGGGTCTGGGTGTTCAGGCCGGCAGCCGATGGATAATCGGGATTGTCCGCAGGAGCGGAAGCAGGGGCTGGTTCGGCGGTGGCTTCCGGCTCCGGCTCTGCAGCAGGCTCCGATGCAGGTTCGGATGCAGGCTCGGATGCCGCGTCGGTCTTGGGCTCTGCCGGGGTCTCCGTCTGGGGTTCAACAGCCGGTTCGGCGGCCTGCGCTTTCAGGTCGGATAAACCGGAATTGACCTCTTTTGTTACATCCCCCTTGGAGCAACCGGCCAAAGCCATAAGCATCATGGCTGCCAATGCGGCAGCGAGCGTTCGTTGTACTTTTTTCATAGCTGTCCTCCTTTTGGTCATAAAGTGTCCATCATAGCGCTCAGATAGGCAGGCGAGACGGAAGCGTAGACGAAATCATCGACAATGTGATCCTTTTTTGCCAGGCACACGGCGGTGGCCAGTTCGGGATATTCGGCCTCATCCACAAGCAGTACCGTTTTGCAGTGCGGGCAGACATCCCGCAGGTCGTTTGCCAGCAGCAGTCTGTCCTGCAGGGTGCGCGGCGGATGCGGGCAGACCTCCAGCAGCAGGACATCCGCCCTGCAGGAACGGCATAGCTTTACAATATCCTTTGTCTTAGGACCAGCGTTTTGCACCTGGAAGTCCGGCCCGCCCTGTTTCAGTGCCATTGTCAATGCGCTCGTCATCACAGAGTATTGCGCGTCCAAAACGATCCTCCGCACGGCGCAGCCCTCCTTCCCTGCAAAGAATACGATTTGTCACCTTCATCATACAGGAATCGGACGATTTCTGCCCCCACCATTTGGATAGTTTTTTGGACTTTTTTCTGCTTTTTTCAGTACTATTGCAAAAAAGTGCAGATTGCGTCATAATGATACTGGAAAGAAACAGACGGATGATCTACCCTTTGGAAAGGACAGGCACTATGACAAAGGTACGGCTTGGCAATCTGTGTTTAGCCGCTGCGGTTGCAGGGGTGATTCTCTGCGCTGTCCTGATGCGGGCGTTTTATATGCCGTATTCCGGCTTTTGGCGCACGGTGCTGTATAATATTCTGATCTTTTCCTGGGCGGTATCGGTCTGGTGGCGTATCCTGCACGCACAGACCCGCCACTGTCTGCTGGGCGCCGCCGCCCTGATGCTGTTCTGGCTGGATATCCGCCTGATCCGCTATGACTTTGCCCAGACGCCGGAGATGCTGCGGCGATTGTGGTATGCGTACTATATCCCGATGCTGCTGATCCCGACCCTTGCACTTTATACGCTTTTCTTTTTGGATCGGGGGCAGTCCGCCCCGCTGTACAAGTACCGGTACATGATTTTTGTATTCCCTGTGGTGCTGTTCTGCCTCGTGCTGACAAACGACTGCCATCAGCTTGCGTTTGCGTTCCCACCCGGGCAGGAGGTACTGGGCAGCCCCGATTACACCTATCGGTTCGTATATTACCTCTGTCTGCTGTGGATATTTTCCTGTGCCGTGTTCACGGTGGTGTACCTTGTACGGCGCTGCCGTATTCCGCATACAAAGCGCATCCTCTGGCTGCCGCTTGTGCCGATTTTTTGGGCCACCCTCTATGCTTTACTGTACAAGCATATTTTAAATGTGCCGTGGATGCATGCGATCGCCGGTGATATGACCGTGGTGCAATGCCTGACCTTTACAGCGTCCTTTGAGGCGTGCATCCGGTGCGGGCTTATCCAATCCAATATGGGGTATGCCACGCTGTTTGAGGTATCTATGGCCAAGGGTCTGATCACGGACCGGGCGTTTGTGCCTGTGCAATGCTCCATGCAGGCAGCGCCGCTCCATGAGGAGCAGCTGCGTCAGGCGCTCACCGACAGTGTCCAGTTGGATGCAACGACCCAGCTTCACGGCCACCCGATCCGGAAAGGGTATGTTTTCTGGCAGGAGGACATCACCGAACTGGTGGCTCTGCTGGAGGAGCTGCGTCTCACGCAGGAGGAATTGCATGACATCGGGGACATCATACAGGCGGAAACAGCCCAGAAGGCACAATGGCTGAAGCTGAGCGAGCAGAACCGGCTGTATGACAAGATCGAGACCGTCACAGCCCGCCAGCTGGCACGGATACAGGAATATCTGATCGCGCTCAAGGCCACGGACGATGTCGATACCGCCCGGCGGCTGCTGAAGCACATCGTCATTTTGGGAACCTATATCAAGCGGCGCAGCAACCTTGTTTTTGTCTGCGACAAGGCGGAGGACATCGACACCACGGAGCTGCGGCTGAGCCTGTTTGAATCGGCCGAGAGCCTGCGCCTGAGTGATATACGCTGCGCCGTACAGATTGCCGACACAGCAAAGATTTCCCCTGCATCCGCCGTGGCAATCTATGACGCCTTTGAAGCCATCATAGAAGCGACCCTGCCGGGATTGCAGGAGATCCTTTTCTGCGCCGAGCATACGGCGCAGGGCTGGGGGCTGCGCTGCAGCGTTCAATGCACCGACGCGCCCGCTGCGCTGCCCGGCCTGCCGCAGATGCAGCTTGAACGGGATGATGACGGGCTTTTGTATTTCACGATGTTTCCGGCAGAAGGAGGCGGCCTATGATTCCCCGAATCTCCCGCAACGCCGTCAAGGAAGGCTTTGACACGCTGCCGGCGGCCATCTGCTACTTTGACCGCAATGGTCTGCTGCGTCTGATCAATCACAGGATGCAGGAAATCGCCGCAGTCCTCTGTGGCCGGGATCTGCAGACCCTTACGGATCTGGAGCAGGCGCTGCGCAGTCCCGGCGGCGGTGTGCGGCTACGCGATGAGGCCGCCCGCATCTACGAATTCCCGGACGGAACGGTATATCATTTCACGGTGCGCCCTGTTCAGGACAAATACGGTATACCGTACACCGAGGTGATGGCCACCGATGTCACCCAGCTGGCTACATTGCATGCTGCACTGCAGCAGGAAAACGAGCGCCTTGCCGATGCGAACCGCCGCGCAAAGCGCTTATATGACAATATGCCCGACATTGTGCGGGAGGAAGAAATCCTGAAAATGAAGATGCGCGTGCATGACGACATCGGCCATACCCTGCTTGCCGCACGGCGCGCACTGCGGCATGAGCATGACCTCGCCCGGCTCAGGAGCGAAGCTGCGAAGTGGGAAAGCTCCATCTCCCTGCTATGCCGCGCCCGGCAGGAGAATGCTGCAGAGGACCCGCTGAGCTATATGCAAAGGCGGGCGGCTGTTCTGGGTGCAGCCGTACAGCTGCGCGGTGCGTACCCTGCGGCACGCGCCACCCGCGAGCTCTACGCACTGATCCTGCGGGAGTGTACCTCCAACGGTGTGCGGCATGCGGGCGCCACGGAATTGTACGCCGATTCCGAGCATCGGCCACAGGCATGGCACCTTTGCATCACGAACAACGGCGCACCGCCCAGGGCGGAGATAAAGGAAGGCGGCGGGCTTTCCTCGCTCCGCCGCCGTATTGAAAAAGCAGGGGGTACGGTAACCGTACACTCCCTGCCTGTGTTTGTTCTGGAAGTCACCTTGCCCGATAAGGAGAGCATTTATGATACGCGTTATGATCGTTGAGGACCAAAAGCTGGTCCGGAGCCTGCTTGAAAGCTATATTCAGAACGAGGACGGGTATCAGCTTGCCGTATCTATCCCCGGCGCTGCAGAGGCACCGATCCTGTGCGATACCGAGGACATAGACCTTGTGCTGATGGATGTGCAGACCGAACACCGCGAAAACGGTTTGGCCGCCGCCAAAAAGATACGAGAAGCGCACCCCTCAATCAAGATCGTGGTGGCGACCTCGCTTATCGACACACAGGTCCTGGCACGCGCAAAAGCCGTGGGCGCGGACAGCCTGTGGTATAAGGACGGCGATGAAGGGACCCTGATGCAGGTCGTGCGCCGCACGATGGCGGGGGAGCATATCTTCCCCGATGCACCGCCCAGCGTGGAGATCGGCACGGCCATGAGCGCCGAGTTCACCAAAGGCGAGATGAAGGTCCTGCGCTGTCTCGTGCGCGGGCTGTCCTATAACGAGATTGCAAAAGAACTCGGCATCGAGCCATCCACCGTGAAGTACCACGTCATCAATATGCTGCAAAAGACGAACCTGGAGAATAAACTCCAGCTTGCCATCGCCGCCACCGAAGCCAAATTGGTGGTGGAGTTGGCAGAGGAGTAATTTGTAGTATATAAAAATAGTTGGCAGACCATGAACCGTTATTCCATAGCAAACGGTGCGTAAAAAGTAAAGTGCCCGCGGGCTAAGGAACGCCGCACTGTTCGAGTATCTCCGACGCTGCACCAGATCGTGCCTTCTTGAAATAGAGCAACAAAAAAACGCCCTACACTTTTGTGTAAGGCATTCTTTGGTGCACCATCAGTGGGCGCGTTAAGAATTCAGTCCGGTCCGCTTGTCGGCCTGTAAGGCCTCCATTTTGCTTCGCAAAACCGCTCGTGCGGTTGTACGCCGCGCGCGGCGTACATTGTTCGCTCCCCGCTTTCGCTCACGCTCAATCGTGGCCCCTGCTCACAAACCCGCAGCCATTTTTAGCGACCAGTCCCCGCGAGACGAACACGAGCGCTTGCGCGAAGTGCGAGTCCGTCCCAAAGGGAATGGTGCGACAAAAAAGCCGCAACATTCGTTGCGGCTTTTCTTGGTGCACCATCGGGGACTCTCCCGCGCTCTAAAACCGCCCCACTGGGGCGTTTTTGCCCGCCGGACCGGCGGCGGGCCCGAGCTGTTCTCGTCACCCGATGGTGCACCAGATTGAACCTTCTTTGAAAGATTGCAATAAAAAACGCGCTGCAATTTCTTGCAACGCGTACTTTGGTGCACCATCGGGGACTCGAACCCAGGACCCACTGATTAAGAGTCAGTTGCTCTACCAACTGAGCTAATGGTGCTTAATAAAGCAAACCCACGAACCGGGCTTTCCGCTCGGCCCGTGGGCTGCTTGCTTTTTAAGAGAAGCCGGCATCTACCTATTTTCACAGGCCGTTTCCAGCCAACTATCTTCG
>OICY01000622.1_pt1 | contig 12804 bp, 7 predicted proteins | sample 1581441 | NCBI WGS metagenome assembly OICY01 (sample SAMEA3882514, study PRJEB24775) | human gut metagenome | biome: human-associated habitat; feature: intestine environment; material: feces | place: Netherlands | collected 2009/2010 | reverse complement strand
CATAAAAGCTGTCTTTTTCCGAAACCTTGCTCGAAGCTCGAGGTCGATCATGAAGACTATCTCGATGTCTTGCGGACGCTTCGCTCCATGCCCGAGGTGAAGAAGGTGTTCGTGCGCTCGGGCGTTCGGTTTGACTACGCGCTTGCCGACCCCGACGACACGTTTATTCGCGAGCTGTGCGAGCACCACGTGAGCGGTCAGCTCAAGGTGGCGCCTGAGCACGTATCCGACGCGGTGCTTTCCGTCATGGGCAAGCCGGGCAATGCGGTGTACGAGCGCTTTCGCGATCGCTATGCGCGCGTTAACGCCGACTTGGGTAAGAAACAGTACCTGGTTCCTTACCTCATGTCGTCCCATCCGGGATCCACGCTCAAGGAGGCGGTCGAGTTGGCAGAGTATTGCCGAGACCTGGGATATATGCCGGAACAGGTGCAGGATTTCTACCCCACGCCGTCTACCATGTCGACATGCATGTATTACACCGGGGTCGACCCTCGGACGATGAAGCCGGTTTACACGCCGAAAAGCACGCATGAAAAGGCGTTGCAGCGCGCACTTATCCAATACCGCGATCCGAAGAATCACGACTTGGTGATAGAGGCGCTTCGCAAGGCCGGACGCATGGATTTGGTGGGATATGGCCCCGAATGCCTGGTACGTCCGCGCAAAGGAGGCGGGTCGCACGGGGGCGCCGCGCGCAAAGGGGGCGGGTCGCGCAAGGGCGCTGCCGCCAACCGCGCGCCGCATTCTTCCAAGACGGGACAAAAGACCCGCGGCAGTGCGCGAAAACGGAAATAATCTGGTCATTGTCAGAAGGTACCGTGGCGTTTCGGCAACGATTTTTTGCCGTGCGCAGCGCTTCGCTATGATGGCACTGCGCGTCGAATGCTCACGCCATGCTGCATGCTGCCGCGCGTCAAACGTTACGATAGGATACGGTGCGCTTTGCACTACGAAAGGGCGTTCATGACATCCATTTCGAATTCTAGCCCCATGTGTGTTCTCGAAGACGAGACTTCGTCCGCTGCGCAGGGGAAGCATACGTCGCGCATAGGCAATCCGTCCCATACCACGCCTCTTTCGAGCGAAGAGATGGCGCGCAACGCGACGGGGGAGTTTCTCGCTCGTTTCGCCGATAAAGAAGGCGTCAACCACGACGCGCTGTCTTTGCAGGCGAAAGTGGTGGGGTCGGCCATGCGCGCTTCGCTGCAGCGTTACGAGTCCGCCATGCGTCAGATGGAAGTTCGCTTTGAGGTGCTCGACCGGGATTTGAGCCTGAAGAAGAATCGCAATCCTATTCACCATATCGAATCGCGCGTGAAAAATCCTGTGAGCATCTACGAGAAGCTCAAAAGACGAAACCTGCCCGTCTCCGTTGAATCCATGGAGGCGAACATCTTCGACATTGCGGGCGTGCGCGTTATTTGTTCGTACATCCACGACGTATACGGGCTGCTTAGCCTTCTGCGCAAGCAGGACGACCTGGAAATCGTTGAGGTGAAAGACTATATCGAGCACCCGAAACCGAACGGGTACAGAAGCCTGCATGTTATCGTGCGGATGCCGGTGTACTTCATGGATAAAAAAGAGCTTGTTCCTGTCGAGGTCCAGATTAGAACCATTGCCATGGACTTCTGGGCGAGTCTCGAGCACGGGCTGAAATACAAGGCCGTGCATAGCGTCGAAGGCATCGATTCGTCTGATGAGCTGTTGCCGCGTTATCAAAGACGTCGAGGAACGCATGCAAATCCTTGCACGCGCCATGGATACCGAGTGACGTCTTCGATCGATGTGAGCTTTGTTTTTCAGGACGCGGTAACGCGGCATGCGTTGCCGGCGAAGGAGATGGCTTATGCAGGAACGGCAAGACGAAGACGAGAAGAAGAAACCGTTTTGGCTTACACTCTTCGACGACCTTTCGATAGCGCAGCTGCTTGCGGGCGCCCTGGCCGCGGTGACTTCCATGCTGCTTGCATCTCGGATCGGCATAGCGGGGTCTTTGATCGGCGCTGCTGTGGGCTCGATTGTTTCCGCTGTTGCATCGCAGGTGTATAAGAAGTTCTTCTCCGCCTCTGCGGAGAAGATCAAGGATATTGCCCCGACTCACTCCTTGTCTGCTTCTGATGGGAAAAGCCATTTCGCCGATGGGCCGATTGGTTCTGCCGGGGTCGGGACGAATGAGGGTTTTTCCAGCGTGGCAACGCATGCGTTCGGTGCTGTTGACCCTGCACGCGGAGACGTCGCTTCAGCGGATAAGACAATCGCGATGGGTGCGCTTGGCGCAAACGACGCTTCTGCGACGAGCACGCGTGCTTTGGGCGTTGATGGCATGCATGTCTCGCGTGCGGCGTCGGACGAAACCGTGGTCCTGGAGGCGGCTTCATCCGGCGCTTCGTCGCACGGTGCTGCGTCCCGAACCGTCTCCAATAATGGTCGGAGCAGCAAATCCGAGGCTTACGCCGAATCGGCTCTTGTTCGCGCTCGTGCGGCTCGTGAACGCAAAGCCAAAATCCAAAAGAGCGCGGTGATTGTCGCTGCGGTTTCGGCACTGGTGGCCATGCTGCTTTCCGCCGTCGTTATCGAGGTGGTTACGGCGGGCCAAGGCGTAGGGGCGAAGGCGTCTTCCATCGTCGCCTCCTGGCATGAGCCGCAGGATGTGAAACAGGACGCTTCGCATGTCCAAAGCGCTTCTCAGGGTGGGGGCGAAAGCAAGGATTCCGGGGAGGCCCATTCCACGGACGCATCTTCGTCGAGCACTTCCGACCAGGAATCTTCTTCGAATAAAGAGGATTCGTCGGCTTCGACGGGGTCTGATTCCTCTTCGACGGGAGGCGGGTCCGAGAGCCAGCAGGGGACGTCGTCGGGCGGTACGACGGGCACGACCGGTGACGGGTCGTCAACCGACAGCTCCGGCGATCAGGGAAGCACGGGTTCCGGAGCGGACGGGAGCACGGGAGGCTCTACTTCCGGCGGGTCTTCCTCATCGGGCGATTCGTCAAGCTCCGGTTCGTCTTCTTCTGGCACGGGCGGGACGCCTCAGAATCAAAGCGGGACGTCTTCCGGTGCGTGATGCGATGTTCGATATGCATTGCCATCTCGGCTTCTCGAAAGACGGGGAATCGATCGCGTGCCGCGCCGCCGAATCGCTTACGGCGTTCTCGGCAACGGTGGACCCTTTATCGTACGAAAAGGACGTGCGTCGATTTTCTTCGTGTTCGAGCGTTCGCGTAGGACTCGGACTGCATCCCTGGTTTATTTCGGACGATGATGCGCAGATCGAGCGGTTCGAGGCGATCGCCCCGTCGAGCGCCTTCATCGGCGAAGTGGGACTTGACTTTTCGCCTCGCCATGAGGAGACGCGCGAAAGACAGGTCGAGATTTTCGAACGGATTGTCGCGGCTTGCGCAAAAAGGACTCAAGGCCTGCAGCCGCGGGTATGCAGCGGCGAAGGGTCGTGTGCAAACGGACTTGTGTCTATTCATACGGTACGCGCTGTGGACGAGGTGATTGACGCGTTCGAGCGCGCCGGCGCCCTGCGCGGGGCGGGCCGTCGGACTCCTGCGCTCGTAGGAGGGCGTGCGCTGGTGCTGCATTCGTTCGCCGGTACGTCCGACCAGCTGCAGCGCGCTTTGGATCGCGGTTTCTTCGTATCGTTCGGCCCTCGCGTCATGCGCACCAAGCGTGGCCGGGCCTATGCGCGCGCCGTTCCCGAGGACAGGCTTTTGATAGAGACCGACCTGCCGTCGGGGGAAGGCGCGCCGTTTTCCCTCGACCAATGGAGCTGCGCTATGGAAGAGACGTGGGAGGCGGTGCTTGCGGCGCGTTTCGGAGATGCGAGCACGGAAGAGGCGTGTTGTGCCAGGTGGGCATGCGTCAAGTTCGTCAACGAGCAAAGCGCGCGCATACTTTGCATGTCGCCTGGCGAATGCGCGCTCTCTTCGTCAATCTTTTAAGCCGAAAGGGGATTTCGCGCGGGAAAGCATACGGCTGCTGGTAGGATGGACGCATTCACTATTCCGAAGCGAACGGCTTCGGGCCGATTCGGCTGAAACGAGGTTTCTATGTTGAACGAAAGCCTGGACAACATCGTCGAAGGTATCGCGGAGAATTACAAATCTCCCGAAATCTTTTTCACCAAGCCCGACCGCCATTTTCCCAACAGGGATGCAATCATCGGCATTCTGACGGATTTGCGCCACCTGATGTTCCCCCGTTATTTCGGAGAGGAAATCCCCACGGGCTGCGACCCCCGCTATTTCATCGGCGATACGCTCATTCGTATCGAAGACTCCTTGCAGCGCCAGCTGCGCGAGGCTTTGCTGTTCCGCGACGGCGACGCCATGTCTCAGGAAGAAATCGAATCTCGCGTGAACGAGATATCGGAAACGTTCCTTGCGAAGCTGCCCGAATTGCACAAGACCCTTCTCAAGGACGTGCAGGCTGCTTTCGACGGCGATCCGGCTGCGCAGAGCAAAGAGGAAATCATCTTTTCGTATCCTGGATTCTTTGCGGTGTTCGTGTACCGCATCGCCCATGAGCTTTACGTGCAGAAGGTGCCGCTGATTCCACGCATCATGACCGAATATGCGCATGGCCGTACGGGCGTAGACATCAATTCGGGCGCTACGATCGGTGAATACTTCTTCATCGACCACGCCACGGGCGTTGTCATTGGCGAAACCACCACGATCGGCAATCATGTCAAGATATACCAGGGCGTAACGCTGGGCGCGCTTTCTACGCGCGCCGGTCAGCAGCTCGCAGGCGTGAAGCGTCATCCTACCATTGAAGACAATGTCACGATTTATTCCAACGCAAGCGTGCTCGGCGGGGAGACGGTTATCGGCGAGGGGACGGTCATTGCGGGCGGCGCATTCGTCACCGAGTCCATTCCCGCGAATTCTCGCGTGAGTGTCAAGGGCGTCGAAATCAACGTGCGCCAGCCGCGCAAAAGCCCGGCAAGCTGGGAGCTGTAAGTCGCAATTGCGCACTTGGCTTTGCGAACGGATTCACCGTTCGTCGCCGATGTTTTCCACTATTGCAGCAGGCGGGTTTTGGTCCGAAGGCCAGGCCCGCTTGCTTTTTTTGTTATGGGGCGTGCTTGCGCATACGGCCGCAGCGCATTTGATTTCAGCAGTTGCCATTGTTCTGTGGCAGGTGTTTTGATCGATATGCATGCTGAAACGCCGCTTATTTTTTGGCGTTGCGCTTCTGCTCCTTTTCCCGTTTTGCCATGAAGGCCGTTGCGGCTACGAGAACCAGTCCTGCGCAGGTAAGCGCGCCTGCGGCAGGGAAGGCGGGAAGATAGCTTCCGGTATGTGCCAGAACGCTTGCGGCGAGCATGGGCCCGATGATCGAGGCACAGGTGTAGCCTGAGAACATGAACGCGTAATTCTGGCCGAAATGCTTCGTGCCGTAGAGGTCGGCGGTAAGTGCCGGCATGGTGGCCATCATGCCGCCGAAGGTTGCGCCGATGACGCACAGGGCCGCTGTAAGGCTGGCGAAGCTGTCTGCCTTCCCGAGGAAGAACGCCATGGTCGCGGTCGTCACGGTCATGCAGAACAGCATGATGGGATAGCGGCCGAAGCGGTCGGAGAGCGACGCGAATACAAGGCGTCCTGCAAAATTTGCGACGGCGAGGATGCCGACCTGGGCTGCGGCCTGGTTGGCATCGAGGCCTGCGAGCTGCTCGCTAATGCCGGCCGCGTGTCCGATAACCATCATGCCGGCGCTTGCCGCCACGGCGAAGAGCAGCCACATGAGATATGCCGTGGGCTTCTTGAGCATCTGAAGCGTGGTGAGGCCGTCTTCTTGTATAGAGGAGCGGTCGCCGCGTATCCAGTTTTCGGGGGTCCAATCCTTCGGAGGGGCGGCGAGGAATCGGGAGGCGACGATCACGCCGACGGCGAAGATAATGCCGCAGATGTGAAACGACATGTTGACGCCCATGGTGGTGATGAGGAAGTTGCCCAAAGGGGCAAAGATGATGGGAGAAAGCCCGGTGGTGCCGACGCAGACACCGTTTGCGAGCCCTCGTTTGTCGGGGAACCACGCCGTTGCCGTGGAGACCGATACGTTATAGATGATGCCGCTTCCGATGCCCCCCATGATGCTGTAGGTCATATACAACAGGGGGATGGCATCCGCGAAGCCCGCGAAGAACCACCCCGCGGCGAAGCTGCAACCGCCGCAGAGGGAGAGGATTCCCTGCTTCATGCGGTTTTGCAGCCAACCGGCAAGAAACCCCGCGCAGCATTCGGACACGATGTAAAGCGAATAGGCGAACGCGGTAGCTTGAGGAGCCCATCCATACGTGCTCGAAAGGGACGAATAGAAGATGCTCCAGACGTATACCGCACCTACGAGGGCGTTGAATGTGCCCGCTGCTGCAAGAACGACCCAGCGGTTCGTAGGAGCGCCCATCGCTCTCGATGATCGGGCTTTCGCCGAGGCGGCCTTTCCCGGCGAGGATGCCGGGGGGTTTTCAGCCTTTGCAGCGTGACGTTCCAAATTCCCCATGTCGTCCCCCTTGTGCATGATTCAGAACAACGCCCCTACTATCTTCGGATAGTCAGGGGCGTGTCAAGGGGGAATGCGATGGAGGGTCTATTTCGTCTCGTGCGGATAAGCGGGGCCGATGTTGCCGTTGTCGAAGGAGAGCAGCATTCGGTAGCGTTCGTTGCTTCGTTCCAGTTCGGCGGGAGACCCGTCCATGGCAATGCTGCCGTTTTCGAAGAACAGCACGCGGTCGGCATGCGAAACGCCTTGAAGATGATGAGTGATCAGCAGGACGGTGCTGCCTTCGAGTGCAGAAAGCATCGTTTCGAGGAGCGCTTGCTCTGTTGCGGGGTCGAGGCCTGCGAAGGGTTCATCGAGTACTACGATCGCAGGCTTGGAGAGAAGAATGCGGGCGAGCGCGATGCGATGGCGTTCGCCGCCGGAGAAGCTCTTGCCCGATTCGTCGATAACGGTGTCGAGCCCGTTGGGCAGCTGTTCTGCTCGCGGGCGGAGTCCGACGCGTTCGAGCGCGTCCCAGAGCTCGTCGTCGGTTGCGTTTCCTTTGCCGATGAGCAGGTTCTCTCGCAAGGACTGGTTGAAGATATGGGGATTCTGCTGGATGACGCCGACGAGGCGCATTGCCGAGAATTCTTGGCAGGCGGTATCCGTGTCGCCTACGAAGATGCGTCCGCTGTCGGGCGCCCCTTCGCCGCGAAGCAACGATGCAAAGGTTGATTTGCCGGCTCCGCTTCGTCCCAGAACGGCGACAACGCCGCCATGCGGTATCGCAAGGCTCAGGTTCCGTAGAACCGGACGATTTGTGCCGGGGTAGGAGAAGGTCACGTTCTCGAAGCGAATGTCGCAGGGGCGGGAGTTGCCATTCGCGGAACCATGTTCGGCGGCGAGTGCGGCGGATGCAAAGGGAACGGTCCGCTCCTGCATGCTTTCGCGCGAATATTCGTTCAGATTCGCGACCGCATTGCTGTGCGTGACGATTCCGAGAGCCGCTGTGGGCACGGGGCTGAACGCCTCGATCAAGGGGAAGAAGCACAGAACGAACGCCGCGATCCAGTTCGCCGCATAGGCGGGTGCGTTTTCGTTGCCGAGCGAAGCGAGCGACAAAGCGAGTCCTGATGCGGATTCTTGGGATGCGAAGGTAGCCGAGGCCCAAAGAAGCAGCACCACGGCGCACAGGCCGAAGAGGACCTGGAGCAAAACGTCGCGTACGCGGTTATGCCGCTTGATGGCCGCGTCGATGCGGCGCGCTTCTTTCTGCAGATTCTTGTATCGGCCGAGATAGTCGTCGCTGCGTCCTGAGAAGACCCAGTCCGATACCCCCAAGACGTTGTCGGAAAGGTCGTCGTAGAGCTTGGAGGTGATCGCCTTCGCGCGCATGAGGCGCGCGCCGTTCACGCATACGGATACAAGCGGCATGACGAACAGCGCCACGCCGAGCATAAGCGCCATGGCGCATGCAACGGGGACGGTGAAAAATCCCAGGGCGATAATGGCGACGAGATAGAGCAGCCATGCTGATGCTATGGGCAGAATCGTGCGCAGGTAGAGGTCCTGGATATGTCCGATGTCCTCGGAAAGCAGACCGAGGGCCTCTCCGAAGCGTCGTTGCGAGCGAAGCGCCGACGAGCGGCGCTCGATGGTTTCGTAAAGCTTGCGACGCAGTTCGCTGGTCATACGCAGTACCCAATCGTGGCTGGCGAGGCGTTCGACGTATTGCAGGATGGGCTTGCCGAGACCGAATATGCGCACGAAAAGCGAGGGAAGGTGCAAAGCGAGCACGGTGAGGGGAAGGGTCGCGGCAAGAGAGATCATATAGCCGGACGTGAACATGAGCGCGCCCGCGAAGACGAAGGCGAGCAGCCCGAGGAGCAGCGTCAGGGCGAGAATATGGGCGTAGCGTGCGAAAAACGGCTTGACCCATTCGTCCTCGCGCCATGTCGAACGAAGGGTTGAAGACATGCGGGGGTTTTGTTCGGCTGCGGCTTTGCTCATCGCAGGCCTCCTTCCGCGCTCAGGCGGGCCCATGCGTCGGAATCTTTCAGTTCGTCCGAAGGTCCCTGCCAAGCGATGCGTCCGCGGTCCATGACGATGATGTAGTCCATATTTGCCGCCCAATGCAGGCGGTGGGTGGCAAAGAAGACGAGCTTGCCTTCCATGAGGGCAAGCATGCTTTTCTTGAGTTCGAGCTCGGTTTCTACGTCGAGGTGCGCGGTTGGTTCGTCGAAGAGCAGAATAGTGCGCGACGAATCGAGGAAGGCGCGGGCGAGGGCTACGCGTTGGGCCTGGCCGCCCGAAAGCATGCGCTCCCCGGCTCCGATGGGGGTGGCGATTCCCTGGGGGAGCTCGTGGACCAAAGCGTCGAGGCCGACCGCCTCAAGTGCCCCGGATATTTCCTCGTCTGTCGCGTGCGGCTGATAGAAGGCCACGTTGTCGCGCAGGCTTGCATGGAAAAGGTAGGGGTCCTGGGGGATGAATGTGGCATGGGCATGCCATTGGGGGTGATGCAGGGTCGAGCAAGTTGTCGCCCCTATGCGGATAGATCCCGAGCTTGGGTCGGAAAACCCGCTCAGGAGGTTCAAAAGCGTTGTTTTTCCCGATCCGCTTGCGCCGATGATCCCTACCTTGCAGGGGCTTTTGACGGAAAACGAGATGTCGCTGAGGGCCGTGTAGTCCACATAATTGAACGAGACGTCCTCGAGGGCGACGGAAGGGGTTTCGAGGGCCGTCGAAGAAAGGACGGGGTCGCTTCCTGTGCTCTGCGGGCGAAGGACACAGGCTTCGTCGATGGTTTCGCGTATGGCGGCGAGGGAGGTACGGCCGTCGAGGGATGCGTGGTAGTCCGAGGCGAATTCGCGGATAGGGCGGAAATACTCGGGGACCATGATGAGGACCGAGAGCGCCGGAAGAAAAGAAAGCGTGCCCTCGACCAGGCGGAATCCCATCATGATGGCCACGGCGGCAAGCGCCAGGGTGGCGATGCGTAGCGTTTTCATGGTGGCTTCGCGGAAGCGTTCGGAAACGGCGAAGATACGGCCCGCGTGGTCGCGGCTGCGTCCGAAGGCCTTGAGTGTGTCGATGCCGCGCAGCGAATCGATGAAATGATTAGACATGCGCTCGAATTCGCCGTGTCTCTTTGCGGCGTCGTCTTTGGCGGTGTATCCGATCATGACCATATACAGAATGATGAACGGGAAGCAGGCAAGCGCGATGAAGGCCGAAACCAGATCGAGAGGAATCATGGCGATGAGCAGGACCAAAGGTACGATGCCGACCGCGGTCATCTTCGGAATGATGAGGGCTATGTAGGCGGCGACATGCTCGGTTCCCTCGATGGCAGAATTCACCGCGGCGGATCCACGTTTGCCGACAAGCGCAGGCCCGGCCTCGAAGACGGTTTGAAGCAGCGATTCGCGCAGCGAATCGGCCTGTCGGTAGGCGTATCGGTCGAGCATGCGGTCTTGCATGGCGAGAATGACCTGACGCGCAACGAAACAGCAGAAGAACAGGGCTATCCACACCGCCTGCTCTTCGAGCGTGCTTCCTCGCCATACGCCGACGATCGCTTGGGCGAGCCCGACGGCCTGGCCGACGACGGCGAGCGCCCGTGCGATGGTGAGGGCGACGACGGTCGCTATAATGGGCTTGATGCCGTCGAGTTCGAATATCGCCCGATCGAACATGCCTTGCCTCGTTTCTTATCGAGAAAGCGCGGGCACTGCCGAGACGCCCGCGCTTTGTCCAGTAAATGATACATATATTATAACAATTAGGTATTGCCTAGAATGCAGGCTCGCAATCCTTTAAAGTCCGAGTCCCTTCGCAACGTTGGCTATGAAGTCCTGCACGTTGGTGACGACGCCACGCGAAGAAAGCGACCCGCGGTCGGTAAGCTTGTTGACGGCGAATTCGGAAATGTCCACGCAGTAGAAATACACCTGGCGGATGGTTCCGTCGTCAAGCACGCGATAGGAAGGGGTCATATTGCCCGTGGCGATGGTATGCAGCATGGTGGCCATGCAGATGACCGTGGTGGCTTTGCGGATGTGGTCACGCATGGCGCCTTGCGCTTCGTACGCGTTGCCGATGACCGGGGGGAGGGGACCGTCGTCGCGGATCGACCCCGCCAGCACGTAGGGAACGTTGTTTTTCTCCAAAGCGTACATGATGCCGTCCTGGACGTTCTCCTCTTTGATGAACTTTGCAATCGAGCCGTGGTACTTCACGCGGTTGATGGTGTCGAGATGGTGGTAGTGACCGTTCGGTCGGTTCTCTTGCGTGTCGATGTCTTGCCCGAGCGCGGTGTGGAGATAGGCACCTTCGAGGTCATGCGTTGCAAGGGCGTTGCCGGCAAAGACGGCGTCTACGTATCCCGCCTCGATAATCTTGGAGAACGCGGTACGGGAGTAGCCGTTGAAAGAAAACGCAGGGCCCATGACCCAGACCACGTAGCCGTGGTCGCGCTCGTATTGCAAAAGCTCGTAGAGCTCGTCGTATTCGCGGGAGAATGCGGTCTCGCGCGAGCGACCGAGGCGGAATGCGAAGTTCTCGCTTGGCTTGGTGGCGGCGCCGAATCCGTCGGTATGCACGAAGATGCCTTCCTGCGCGCCTTCGGTGCGCCCGCATACGATCAGGTCGCCCTTTTTGATCAGACGGAACTCAATTACCAGGATGCGGCCGTTTTCGTAAACGGCGACGCAATCCATGCGGCTGTCTTCGGCAAGGAGCCACTGGCCGTCGATTTTGAAATATTCGGGATAGATACTCATGGCGTGATAGCCTTCGGGCGCCACGGTGTCTTTCGGTGCAGGGACAAGGGCGGCATCGGGCGCTTCCTTGAAAAGGGGTAGCGTGAAATCGGGTGCCGTGTAAGGTTTCAATTTGAAGCTCATAAAGACCGCCCTTCATATGAGTGTCGTTCGGTGACCACGTGCCTGAATGCCAAACCCCGGCGTCATGGCGCGCGCCCTTTCTCGTGCGCACTTGCGTCCGAACGGTGTTGTGCAAAATTGGTGACCAGGCATAAATTCTAGCAGACCTTCCGTTTCCTTATTGGCGCGGAGGCCTTCGTCGCAGCCATATAGGCGGCTATCGCGAATGCGCTGTCTGCGAGGTGGGGTGGTGACATGGTGCATGGCAGGGAAAGGTCGGCATATCCCTTTTTGCGCCGCTAGAAGTTTACCGTTTGCGAAAACGCATCGGTTTTACGCCGATCGTCTTCGTATCGGCGTTATTATGCTTTAGCATGCAATAGTAGCAGCACGCTGCCTTGCCTGCATGTGGCGGAATGGACGGCGCGTTCGTGCGATTCGTCGAGGCGGCAAGCCGATACGAAATGAAAGGTGGACCATGGCGAAGATTCAGATGACCACGCCGCTGGTTGAGATGGACGGCGACGAGATGACCCGTATCATCTGGCAGATGATAAAAGACGAGCTGATTTGCCCGTTCGTCGACCTGAAGACCGAGTACTACGATCTTGGCCTTGAACACCGCAATGCTACCGACGACCAGGTCACGGTGGATTCAGCGGAGGCAACCAAGTGTCTGGGCGTTGCCGTGAAGTGCGCCACCATCACGCCGAATGCTGCCCGCGTCGAGGAATACGATCTCAAGCAGATGTGGAAAAGCCCCAACGGCACCATCCGCGCCGTGCTGGACGGCACCGTGTTCCGCGCACCCATTATGATCGACAGCATCCAGCCGGTGGTCAAGAACTGGAAAAAGCCCATCACCATCGCCCGCCACGCCTACGGCGACGTGTACAAGTGCACCGAGTTCCGCATCCCCGGCCCCGGCAGGGCGGAGCTGATCTACACCGGCGACGACGGCTCCCGGCAGGCCGCCACGGTCTACAACTTTGAGTGTGCCGGTGTTCTGCAGTATGCACAGACTGTATTCGAAGGCCTGAAGGCTTACACGACAGAAGATGGTCATATCGTTACTTTCCGCCCGGACCTGAACGCAGCGCGTCTGGAGTCCTCCGCCAAGAGACTGGAGATCCCGGTATTCCCGCAGGATCGTTTCATTGAGTCCGTAGAGCAGGTTGTCCGCGCGAATGCCGGTTATGTGCCGCCCTTCGGTTCCGGTGCAACTTTATACATCCGTCCTTACATGTTTGGCAGCAACGCTGTTATCGGTGTAAAGCCTGCAGATGAGTATCAGTACCGTGTATTCTGTACTCCGGTTGGCCCTTACTTCAAGGGCGGCGCTAAGCCGATCACCATCCGCGTGTGTGACTACGACCGTGCGGCACCTCACGGCACCGGCAACATCAAGGCTGGTCTGAAC
>OICY01000619.1_pt1 | contig 12849 bp, 10 predicted proteins | sample 1581441 | NCBI WGS metagenome assembly OICY01 (sample SAMEA3882514, study PRJEB24775) | human gut metagenome | biome: human-associated habitat; feature: intestine environment; material: feces | place: Netherlands | collected 2009/2010 | reverse complement strand
CGAGAGTCTCAAGCGTTGGTGTGTCGCCGCAGCAGGCCATGACGACGTCGGGCTCTGCGCCCTGGTCGCTGCTGGCCCACTCCCAGATGCTCACGCCCTGCGTGCAGTGGCGCACGGCCTGCTCCATGGTCAGCCACTGCGGCCGCGGGTGCTTGGAGGCCACGATGACGTTGATATAGTTCCGGCTGCGGATGCAGTGGTCAAAGCAGCTGAGCAGGCAGTTTGCGTCCGGCGGCAGATAGATGCGCACGACGTCGGCCTTCTTATTCGCCACGTGGTCGAGGAAGCCGGGGTCCTGGTGCGTGAAGCCGTTGTGGTCCTGCTGCCACACGTTCGAGGCGAGCACGTAGTTGAGCGAGGCAATGTCCTGCCGCCAGGGCAGCTGGTTGCAGACCTTGAGCCACTTGGCGTGCTGCGCGACCATGGAATCGACGATGCGGATGAAGGCCTCGTAGCTGTTGAAAAAGCCGTGGCGGCCGGTGAGCAGGTAGCCCTCGAGCCAGCCCTCGCACATATGCTCCGAGAGCATGGAGTCCATGACGCGGCCGTCCGGGTCGAGAAACTCGTCGTTGTCCGTCGCCTCGGCGACCCAGCGGCGGCCCGTGACCTCGAACACCGGGCTCAGGCGGTTGGAGGCAGTCTCGTCGGGGGCGAAGATGCGGAAGTTGCGCGCGTCCATGTTCTCGCGCATGATGTCGCGCACGAACGCGCCGAGCACGGTCATGTCCTGCGCCTCGACGGCGCCGGGCGCGGGCACGGGCTGCTCATATGTGCGGAAGTCCGGCATGCGCAGCTCGCGCAGCAGCAGCCCGCCGTTGGCGTGGGGGTTCGCGCCCATGCGGCGCTGCCCCTTCGGCGCGAGGGCCTGCAGCTCAGGGATGAGCGTGCCGTTGTCGTCAAAGAGCTCCTCGGGGTGGTAGCTGCGCAGCCACTCCTCGAGCTGCACGAGGTGCTCGGGGTTGTCCATGGCGATCGGCACCTGGTGCGCGCGGAATGACCCTTCCACCTGTTTGCCGTCCACTTCCTTCGGGCCGGTCCAGCCCTTCGGCGCGCGGAACACGATCATCGGCCAGTAGGGGCGCGTGGTGTCGTGCGCGGTGCGCGCGTGCTGCTGGATGGCGTGGATCTCCTCGATGGCCCAGTCCATCGTTTCGGCCATTTTGGCGTGCATCTCGGCGGGGTCGTCGCCCTCCACGAAGCGCGGCTCCCACCCGCAGCCGCGGAAGAACATCTCGAGCTCCTCGTGGCTGATGCGGGAAAAGAGCGTCGGGTTTGCGATCTTGAAGCCGTTGAGGTGCAAAATCGGCAGCACCGCGCCGTCCGTGATGGGGTTGACGAACTTGTTGCCGTGCCACGCGGTGGCGAGCGGGCCGGTCTCGGCCTCGCCGTCGCCGACGACGCAGGCGGCGATCAGATCGGGGTTATCCATCACGGCGCCGAAGGCGTGCGCGAGCGAGTAGCCCAGCTCGCCGCCCTCATGGATCGAGCCCGGCGTCTCGGGCGCGACATGGCTCGGGATGCCGCCGGGGAACGAAAACTGTTTGAACAGGCGCTGCATGCCGGCCGCGTCGCGCGTGATGTTCGGGTACACGTCGGTGTACGAGCCGTCGAGATAGTCCTGCGCGACCATGGCGTTGCCGCCGTGGCCCGGGCCGGAGAGGTAGATCATGTCGAGGTCATATTCATTGATGACGCGGTTGAGGTGCGTGTAGATGAAGTTCTGGCCGGGCACAGTGCCCCAGTGGCCGACGATCTTCTTTTTGATGTCGCGCTCGGTCAGCCGCCGGCGCAGCAGCGGGTCGTCGAGCAGGTAGAGCTGGCAGGCGGACAGATAGTTCGCCGCGCGCCACCAGGCGTCCATTTTGGCCAGCAGCTCCGGCGTGGGTGCAAACGCTTCGTTTTTCATCGTGGAAACCTCCTTATATAATACTAGGATGTGCCGTTCGGCACAGGTCATGCTTCGTTTTGCAGCGCAGCGAGCACGCTCTCGGCGCAGCGCAGCCCGTCCACGGCGGCGCTTGTGATGCCGCCGGCGTAGCCCGCGCCCTCGCCGCAGGGGTAGAGGCCGGGCACGCCGGTGCTGCACCGATCTTCCCCGCGCACGATGCGCACGGGGCTGCTCGAGCGGGTCTCGGGCGCTGTGAGTACGGCGTCCGGGTCGTCAAAGCCGCGCAGCTTCCTGCCGAAGGCGGGCAGCGCCTGCGCGAGGGTGTCCGTGATGCGCTTAGGCAGCACGTCGTGCAGGTCGCACCACGTCACGCCGGGGCGGTACGTCGGCTGTACGCGGCCCGGGCCGGTGCTCGCGCGCCCGGCGAGAAAGTCGCCCGCCAGCTGCGCGGGGGCGTGGTAATTGCCGCCGCCGCACGCATAGGCGCGCTGCTCGATGCTGCGCTGCCAGTACATGCCGCCGAGGGTGCTTTTGTCCGGGAAGTCCTCCGGCCGCAGCGTCACGAGCACGGCGGCGTTGGCGTTTTCCCCGTCGCGGCGGGAATTGCTCATGCCGTTGGTGCACACGCCACCCGCCTCCGACGCGGCGGCGAACACCTCACCGCCCGGACACATGCAGAACGTGTACGCGCTCGACCCGTCCGGCAGGTGGCAGGAGAGGGAATAGTCCGCCGCCGGCAGATGCTCCGCCGCCGCGCCGTACTGCGCGGCGTTGATATCGGCTTGCCGGTGCTCAATGCGTACGCCCATGGAAAACGGCTTCGGCTCCATCGGCACGCCCTGCGCATGCAGCATTTCAAACGTGTCGCGCGCGCTGTGGCCGATCGCAAGGATGACCTGCCGCGCCGGGAGCGTGTAGCTACCGGCCGGTCCGGCCACGGTCAGCGCCGCGATGTGTCCATCCTCCGTGGACAGCCCTGTCACGCGGTGGCCGAAGCGCACCTCGCCGCCGCGGTCGATGATCTCGCGCCGGAGGTTCTGCACGACTTCGACGAGCACGTCCGTGCCGATGTGGGGCTTGGCGTCGTAGGTGATGTGCTCCGGCGCGCCGTGCGCCGCGAACTCCGCGAGCACGAAGCCGATGCGCGCATCGTGTGTGCCGGTGTTGAGCTTGCCGTCGGAAAATGTGCCCGCGCCGCCCTCGCCGAACTGCACGTTGCACTCCGGGTCGAACGGCCCGCCCGCGCGAAACGCCGCGATCTGCGCGCTGCGCGTCTGCGCGTCCGGCCCGCGCTCGAGCACGATGGGCCGTGCGCCCGCGCGCGCGAGCAGCAGCGCCGCGAACATCCCCGCCGGGCCGAAGCCAACGATCACGGGGCGCGTCTGCGGCGGCGCGATGCGGGGGATGGGGTAGGTCTTGTCCTGCACGATCGCGGCGGTGCGGCAGCGGCGGACGAGCTTTCGCTCATCCCCGCGCACGGTCACGCCGACGGTGTAAACATAGTGAATATCGTCTTTTTTGCGCGCATCGAGCGACTTTTTGCGGATGCGCAGGCCGGTGATATCCTGGGGCTGGACTTTCAGCGCCCCGGCGGCAAGGGTGCGCAGCTGCGCCTCGTCCGCGCCGGGGGCGAGCTTCAGGTTCGAAATTGCGATCATCGGCACGCCCTCCCGGCCGCACGGCCGCTGGCCCATGCCCACTGCAGGTTGTAGCCGCCGCAGTCGCCGTCAATGTCCAGCACCTCGCCGCAGGCGTACAGCCCCGGCACGAGAAGGCTGCCCATCGTCGCGGGGTCAAATTCGTCCGTGCGGATGCCGCCGGCCGTGACCTGCGCGCTCTCGAAGCCCTCCGTGCCGCACACCGGCAGCGCGAAGCCCTTCGCCGCGCGCACGAGCGCCTTGAGTTCCTGGTCCGTCACGTCGCCGAGCGGCCGCCCGCCGGGGACGGCGGCGTAGCGCAGCAGCATCTTGCCCACGCGGTTGTGCACCGTGCCGGTCAGCACCTCCTCGCACGGGAGGGCGGGCGCGGTCTCCCGCCGCGCCTGCAAAAACGCCAGACAGTCCGGCGCGCTGTGTTCGCGCAGCAGGTCGAGCGTCACGGTCTGGCCCTCGCCGCCGCAACTCGCCGCGCGGGAAATTTCAAAGATCGCCGGGCCGGACACGCCCTTTTCCGTGAACTGCACCTCGCCCGCGCTGCGCGCGAGGATGGCCCGGCCGCGCGTGAGCGTCACGCGCGCGTCGGCGCGCACGCCCTTGAGCGCGCGGGGATACGTCGGGTCGGTCGTCAGCTGCACGAGCGCGGGGTGCAGCGCCGTGCGCCGGTGGCCGAGACTCTGCAGCAGGGTATACCCGTCGCGCACGCCGCCGGCCTTCGCCCCGGCAGCGCCGCCGCACGCGATGATGACGCGGTCGGCGGGGATCGTTTCGCTTTCCGTCTCGATGACAAAGCCGCGCCCCTGCCGGCGCACGGCCGTCACGGCCTCGCCCGCGCGCAGGGTGATGTTCGGCCGCGCGAGCGCGAAGCGCAGCACGTCCACGACGCTGTTGGCCGCGTTCGAGAGCGGGTACACGCGCCCGCCCGGCTCCGTCACGGTCATGAGCCCGTGCGCGGCGAACCAGCGCAGCGCCGCCTCCGGCGGGAAGGCCGCGAGCGCCGGCGCGGCAAAGTCCGGCTGCGCGCCGTGGTAGTTTTCAGGCGCGGCGCCGGTGTTCGTCAGGTTGCAGCGGCCGTTGCCGGTCACGGCGAGCTTGCGCCCCACGCGCGCCTGCCGCTCGAAGAGCAGGATTTTATTTTCCGGTTGTTCGGCGGCGGTCAGCGCGGCCATCATGCCGGACGCGCCCGCGCCGATGACTGCGATCGTCATGGCGATGCTCCGTTTCTATCGTTTTCTTTCCTTATTAAACCACACTTCGCCCGCAAATACAAGAAAACGGAGGGCGTCCCAGACGTCACGCACGCAGGCGATCGTCCTTGTGCCTCCGCTCGACCGGGATTGAGGCCAAAGCCTCCACTTACACAGGGGAGCCAAGGGCGTATCACCGAAACTGCCAACAGGAATCTCTGCCTGCCCACGCAAACAAAAAACCGGCGGCAGCCAATCTGGCTGCCGCCGGTCTTCCGGGCGTATGGTCACTTTTTCGGCACGTCGCACTCGGGCATCAGCTCGTCACTCATGACGGCCAGCACGTGCTCGAACGTCGCCAGTTCCTCGGGCGTGAACCGCTCGTGGATGCGCGCGAGCACGGTGTCGATGTAGCTCTGCATGAGGCCGTTGTAGCAGTAGAACTTGTCCGACAGCTTCAGGTGGTATTCGCGCCGGTCGGTGTCGGAGTTCTCCTTGACGATGTAGCCCTTGCGGATGAGATTGTTGACCTTATAGGTCGCGTTGGACTGCGAGATGCCGAGAAAATCCGCAAACTGACCGATGGTCGGCGCGTCGAGCTCGTGGATGACCTCGACGGAGAACGCCTCCATCGCGCTCAGCGAGCCCTCGCGCTCGCGCACCTGCGAAAACAGGCGGCGAAAAAATTGCAGCTTAAACTTCTCGTACACACTCTGAAAATTCTGCTCCAGCATCGGAAGCTCCCCCCTTACTTCTTCGATTCGCAAGATATTTTCTTTTTTACACCAAAGTGGCAAAAAAGTAAAGAGCCGGACGCGGAGAAATTCCCGCGTCCGGTAAAATTAAGCAGAATTTAACGCCTCACGGCGCTTTCGGCCCTTCGTCGGGCTTGGACTGGGGTGCGTCCTCGCCGAGGACCTCGCCCGTCGTCTCGACGGCGGTGGCGTCGTCCACGAAGTCGTGCACGGCGGCCTTCACGTCCTTGACAAAGATGGCGGCATACACGACGGTGCACAGGTTCTGCACGCCGTCGACGATGAGCGACACGCCCATCATGATCGTGAGCACCTGCTTGCCGTCAAAGGGGTTGAACACCAGCAGGATGCCCAGCACCAGGCACACGACCGTGCACACGAGCGTGACCCACCACGAGTGCGCGCCCATGCGCCGCGAATCGACGGCGACCTGCAGCTTAAAGACGCTGTCGACGAGCACGAGCAGGCCGATCATGACCGAGAGGATGTCCGTCAGCGCCGGCGCGCGCCAGAGCATGAGCGTGCCGAGGATGATGCAGAACAGGCCGACTGCAAAGTCGAACCGGATGGCCACACCCTCGACCTCGCGGATGAAATAGAGCACGATCTTCATCACACCGAACACGGCCATGGCCGCGCCGAGAATGCGGCAGATCATGACCAGCGACGTCTCGGGGTTCACGACAAGATAGATGCCGAGCAGCAGGAACATCGCGCTGAGCACGACGTAGCTCCACTTGATGCGCTTGAATACCTTCATTCCTTTCCTCCTTACAGGCCGAGCGGCTCGTCGATGAGCACGACCTCGACCTTGGCCATGTCGAACATTTGCCCCCAGAGCACGAGCAGCGCGTTGCAGCCGCGGCTCTTGCTGCGGCAGTCGAGGCAGCGCCCGGCCGTGTGGCACGGCTGGTCGCCGTCAAAGCGCCGCATGTTCTGCACGGCGGCGGTGTTGCGCGCACGCGACAGGGCACTGTCAAAGTCCGGGCAGATCTTGTTCGTGCCCGCGACGATGTACACCGTCTTGCCGATGCCGTAGACCATGGCGGCGAGGCGGTTGCCGCGGCCGTCGATGTTGAGGATCTGGCCGTCGGCGGTGATGGCGTTGGCGCTGCTGAGGTACACGGGCGCGGTCAGCGCGTGGTCGAGCGTGTCAAAGCCCGGCGTGCGCCAGTGCCACCAGACGGTGTTGTGCTTGGTGAGCCGGTCGTACAGGCCGATCTGGTCGATGGTCTTGCTGCCGCCGATGCCGACGGTCGTGCCGTCGATCGCGCCGTCGAGATAGTCCGCCGCCTCGCGCCCCGTGGCGAAGTGCTGCACGACGAAGCCGCGGCCGGTCAGGGCACGGATGGTTTTTTCGATGTCCATGGGACATGCCTCCATATATCATATTGTGTCCTTATCCTACCATCGTCATCCGCCGCTGTCAATTTCCTTTGCGGTTGAATCCGGCGGCGCGCTTTGCTATAATGGCGGCAGACAGACACAGAGGGGAGAAACGTTTCATGCAGTTACTTTATGCACTGGCAAAGCTGCGCACACCGTTTTTGGACACGGTGCTCGGCGCGCTCACCAACTGCGGCGGCGAGATCGTGTTCATGGCCGTTGCCATCATCGTGTTCTGGTGCGTGAGCAAGTCCTGCGGGTACTATATGCTCACGGTCGGCTTCGTCGGCACGATCGTCAACCAGTTTCTCAAGCTGGTGTTCCGCATCCCGCGCCCGTGGGTGAAAGACCCGAATTTCCAGATCGTCGAGAGCGCCCGGGCCGAGGCCACCGGCTACTCGTTCCCGAGCGGGCACACGCAGAATGTCTTCGCCTCCTTCGGCTGCCTCGGCCGCTGGACGAAGCGGACGTGGCTGCGCGTGGCCTGCGCCGCCGTGATCGTGCTCACGGCGTTCTCGCGCATGTACCTCGGCGTGCACACGCCGCTGGACGTCGGCGTGTCGTTCGGCCTCGGGCTCGTGCTGGTGTTTGCGCTCTACCCGCTCTTTCGGGACATTGACAGCCACCCGAACCGGCTCTACTGGCTTTTCGGCGTCATGGCCGTGCTGGGCCTTGCGTATCTGCTCTTTGCCGAGCTCTGGCCGTTTCCTGCGGACGTGGACGCCGCCAACCTCGCCTCCGGCCGCAAGAACGCCTACACGCTGCTCGGCGCGGTGCTGGGCATGACGTTTTCCTACTGGCTCGACCGGCGGTATGTGCACTTTGACGTGCGCGCCGTCTGGTGGGCGCAGGTGCTCAAGGCCGTGCTCGGCCTCGCCATCACGATCGGCCTGCGCACCGTGCTCAAAGCGCCGCTGCTCGCGCTGTGCGGCGGGCACAATATTGCCAATCTCATCCGCTATGCGCTCATGGTCATTTTTGCCGCCGGCATCTGGCCGATGACCTTTGGCTGGTTCGGCCGCCTCGGGCGGAACAAACCTGTGCCCGGCACGTCAGATTGAATTGACTTGTCGTCATAAGTGTGTTACTATTTATAAAGTTATGTAAACATGCCAACACGGACATAAAGAGGTGCGTATCACATGGACAAACACGCATTGGATCCTGCCTGCCTGCTCGGTGATCGGCTGCAGACGCTCTCGCGCGCGGAGCTGACCGCGCTGGCCGAGGCGCTGTGCCGCATCCTGGCGGAGCGCGGGACATATCACGGCGGCATCCGCCCGGACAACATCAGCCGCGCCGCAGACGGCACGGTCGGTCTTGGCGCGCCCGCCCGCACGGACACGAAGGACTGGACGACCGAGGAGCTGGAGTTCATGGCGCCCGAGGTGTTCTGGAGCGGCACGCTCGACGCCTCGGCCGATGTGTATTCGCTCGGCCTGCTGCTGTATGCGGGCGTGTCGGGCGGCCGTCTGCCGTTTTACCCGGACGACCGTGCGCCGCTGCCTGAGGACCAGACCGACGCGCTGCGCCGCCGCATGAACGGTGAGGCGCTGCCCCCGGCGCGCAAGGCCGGGCGCGGCCTGCAGGAGATCATCGCGCGCGCCACGCAGTGCAAGCCAGACGACCGCTACGCCACGCCGGCGGAGCTGTGCGCCGCGCTCGAGCAGTATGACGCCGAGCAGCGCCGCAGTGTGCCGACCGCGCAGGAGATGTTCAACAAGCCCGAGCAGGAGCTCAGCGAGGTCGAGCGCATGATGCTCGACATCCTCGCCGAGGAGGCCGCCGCGCCTGTGCCGGAGGCTGAGCCGGAGATCGCGGCCGAGCCCGAAGCGGAAGCTGAGTCTGAGCTGAAGTTTGAGCTGAAGACCGAGGCGGAGGAAGCCCCGGTCATTGAGCCGGAGGCCGAACTCGAGTCGGAAGCAAAGCCAGAGGAAACCCCGGCTGCCGAACCGGAAGCAAAGCCGGAGGAAACCCCGGCTGCCGAACCGGAAGCAAAGCCAGAGGAAACCCCGGTCACCGAGCCGAAACCGCAGCCCGAGCGCAAGCCAGAACCGCAGCCGCTGCCGAATAAATTCCGCCCCGAGAAGCGGCCCGTCCAGCCGGAGACCCCGGCGAAGCCGAAGTCGGAAAAGAAGCCGGAAAAGCCGCCTGTGAAAAAGCCGGAGGCCTACCGTCCCGCCCCGGCCAAGCCGAAAAAGCAGCCGTCGGCCGAGCAGCGCCAGTCGCACAAGGCGGGCATCCTGCTGACCGTGCTCATCATCTGCGCGGCCGTGCTGGCCGTGCTGCTGCTGCGCTCGCTCGGCGTGTTCGGCACGCCCGCCACGGCGGAGACCACCCCGACGCCGACCGTCCCCGTCGAGACCGTCGTCCCGACCGAGACGCCCACGCCCACCCCGACGCCGAAGCCGGAGCCGACATATGAAGTCGTCACGGCGGACGTCTCCTGGGCCGACGCCGAAGCGGCGGCCGAGGCCAAGGGCGGCCACCTCGTCGTGATCGACAGCGCCGAGAAGTGGACGCGCGTCGCCCAGCTGGCCGACGAGTCCGGCCTGACCTATGTCTGGATCGGCCTGCACCGTACCGACAGCGGCGAGCTCGCCTGGGTCAAGGACAACGTTGACCCGGTCTATAACTGGGCGTCCGGCGAACCGTCCGTGCACGATACCAACGGCGCCGCCGAGGATTACGTGCTCATCACGAGAACGTCCAGCGGCTGGTATTATAACGACTGCATCGGCGATCCCGCCGGCCGTTACCCGCAGTTCTACAGCGGCAAGATCGGCTATATCATCGAGATCGACCCGTAAAATGTGCAAAAAGCTCCCCGGCCATCCGGCCGGGGAGCAATTTTTTTGCGCAGCGTTCAGGTCTGCCAGTCGGTGACTGGTTTGCCGTCGCTGTCGGTGAACGTGCCGCAGGCAATCATGATCAGGTCGACCAGCGCGCCGATGCCGAAGCAGCCGGCCGTGAGCAGCCAGAGCACGCCCGTGCCGATCTTGCCGACGTAGAACCGGTGGATGCCGAGTCCGCCGACGAAGATGCACAGCAGCAGCGTGATCAGGCGCGATTTCGGGCTGGCGTTCGGGTCAACGGTTTTTGTCGGTGCCACGGCGCAGCCGCACTTTGGGCAGACGACGGCCTCGTCGACCAGCTGCGCGCCGCAATGAGCGCAGTATTTCATGGTGTTTCCCCTCCTTCGCTGCCGCCGCAGCGGCCGCGATACTTGTCACATGGCGGCGATACCTGTCATGTGATAAAATCAGTGTAGCATTCCGCCGGTGGCTTGTCAATTCCGGCGCAGCGCTCGCAGCCGAAATTTGCCGCCCGCGGTCAAAAAACCGCCCCGGGAGCATCTGCTCCCGGGGCGGTGGGTGTTTTGGTGGAAATTATTCGCCGAAGTAGCGCTTGAGCAGGCCCTCGAATGCCTTGCCGTGGCGGGCTTCGTCGCGGGCCATCTCGTGCACGGTGTCATGGATCGCGTCGAGATTGTACTGCTTGGCCAGCTTTGCGAGCTGGAACTTGCCGTCGGTCGCGCCGTTCTCGGCGTCGACGCGCATCTCGAGGTTCTTCTTCGTGCTGTCGGTGATGACCTCACCGAGGAGCTCGGCGAACTTCGCGGCGTGCTCGGCTTCCTCGTGGGCGGCCTTCTCCCAGTACAGGCCGATCTCCGGGTAGCCCTCGCGGTGCGCCACGCGCGCCATGGCCAGATACATACCGACCTCGGAGCACTCGCCCTCGAAGTTGGCTCTCAGACCGTCGACGATCTCCTTCTGCACGTCGGCCGGAACGTCCGCGCCGAACGCCTTGCCCACGCCGACGACGTGCTCGGCAGCCCAGGACTTCTCAGCCTTCTGCTCGATGAACTTGGAGCCGTCAACATGGCACACCGGGCACTCGACCGGCGGCTGCTCGCCTTCGTAAACGTAACCACAGACACTGCAAACCCATTTTTTCATAGTCAAATTCCTCCTGATGTTTTTTGATTTCGATCGTTGGTTGTTTTATTCGGAAGCGGATCCCTTGTCCGCTTGCTGACAAGTTTTGCACAGCCCCGTGAACGTGATGCTGCACCCGAGCACCTGCGCGTCCGTCACGCCCTGGGCGAGGGCACACAGCTGCGCCTCCGGCTCACCGGGCAGCGGCACGTCGATAACCCGGCCGCACTGCACACAGTGCAGGTGCGCGTGGGGGTTCGTGCGGGCGTCGAACCGCTCCTGCCCGCGGAACACGCCGACGCTCATCGCGTCGCCCTCTTCGGCGAAGAGGCTCAGGTTCCGGTACACCGTGCCGAGGCTCAGGTCGGGATAGTCCGGCTTGAGCTGCTGGTAGAGCTCCTGCGCGGTGGGGTGGGCGGTCGTCGCTGCGAGGGCTTCGAGGATGACCTGCCGCTTTTTGCTGTTTTTGCGTGCGGGCATCGAAGCACCTCCTTGCAAATCAGTAACAAGAATTATTACTGATATGAAGATACCACAGGAAACCGCATTTGTAAAGCCCTTTTTGCGAATGATTCTCAAGATTGTGCATTCTGCTGCATTTCCAGCGCCCGGTTTCGGCATTTGTGCGCAAAATGATCGGCCGCGCGGTCACCGCGCGGCCGGAAGGGAGGAGAAAAATTTGCGCATATGCGCAGGGAGAGCACATGACCGGTGCCGCGGCGGCCACGCCGCGACGGATGAGATATCGTGGGATATGCGGTGCACGACCGGCGGCGCTGAAGAAACCATGACCTTTCCACCGCATCCGCTTCGCTGCGCTCAGCACCTTCTCCTCAAGGAGAAGGCTTTGCACGCCCCGGCCGAGGCCACAAGGAGAAGGTTTAGGGTGCGCGTCGGACACGCGGTGCGCCGCGCACCTCACCGCCTGCAGATGTTGGACGTGATGCCGCACAGCGCCTGCGCGCACTCCATGTCCCACCTGCCCGAGCGGGCGATGTCGTCGATCGAGAGGATGCCTGCGAGCTTGCCGCCCTCGGTCACGGGCAGACGGCGCACCTGCGCCGCGCGCATGGTCTCCATCGCGCGGCGGATATCCGCGCCGGCTTCGACCGTCACGGGGTCGCGCGACATGATGCTGCGCACGGTCACGGCGCCCGGGTCGTCCCCGGACGAGACACAGCGCACCACGATGTCGCGGTCGGTTAGCATCCCTGCGAGCGTGCCGTCGTCCTCGCACACGGGCAGCGCGCCGATGCCGCGCATGCGCATCAGCCGTGCGGCGGCGACGACCGGCTCGTCCGGATGCGTCACGGCGGCAGCGCCGGTCATGTAATTGCGGACCTGCATGAAAACACCCCCTTTGGCCGGAAGCTCCGTCTGCGGAGATTCTCGCCCGCCGGGGGTGGTTTTATACCTATTATAATATGTCGCACCGTGTCGGGCCCGGTCACTGCACGAGCCGGGCGAGCGCCGGGCCGGCGCTCTCGCCGAACAGGCGCACGGCGCGTATGGCCTCCTGCAGCGTGTTGCCGCTGCTGCCGACCTCGATGATGAGCGACCCGCGCGTGAGGTGCTGGTTGTAGCGCTCGTTGACGAGCGTGATCGGCCGCATCAGCGTCGGGTGCGCCGCATTCACCGCATCCTGCAGATACACCGCCAGGCGCAGGTTCTCCTCCCAGTACGGGTGGTAGAGCCCCGAGGCGTTCGTGCCCACGAGCAGCATCACCTGCGAGCACGCGGCATCGGGCAGCTCGGCCACGGTCTTATAGACCACGCTGTCCGAGCACAGCGCGTCGCGGTGCAGGTCGATGACGATGCGCAGGCTCGGGTACTGGTTCAGGTACTCCTGCACGGCCGCGCCCGAGCGGTTGTACGAACCCGTGTAGCTCGGGTAGTCGTAGATCGTCCGGTCGTGCAGCACCTGCAGCCCGGCGGACGCGAGCGTGTTGGCCAGCACGTCGCCCACGTGCACAATATTATAATTGGTGTCCTCCGTGCGGCACGTGTCGCTCGCGGGATAGAGGTCGCGCCCCGCGGGGG
>OICY01000615.1_pt1 | contig 12928 bp, 10 predicted proteins | sample 1581441 | NCBI WGS metagenome assembly OICY01 (sample SAMEA3882514, study PRJEB24775) | human gut metagenome | biome: human-associated habitat; feature: intestine environment; material: feces | place: Netherlands | collected 2009/2010 | reverse complement strand
GTCACGGCACGGCGATCGGCGGCGTTATCGTAGACAGCGGTAAGTTTGACTGGGAGGGCAGCGGCAAGTTCCCGTCCCTCGTAGAGCCGAACCCCAGCTACCACGGCATCAGCTTCACAAAGGACGTCGGCGCGGCAGCCTTTGTCACGAAGATCCGTGCAATCCTCCTGCGTGATACCGGCGCAACGCTCGCTCCGCTGCACGCATTCTTGTTCCTGCAGGGTCTTGAAACGCTCTCTCTGCGCGTTGAGCGTCATGTAGAGAACGCGCTGAAGGTTGTCGATTTCCTCTCCAAGCACCCGAAGGTCGAAAGCGTCAACCATCCGTCTCTGCCGGACAGCCCGTACCACGAGCTTTATAAGAAGTATTTCCCGAACGGCGGCGCTTCCATCTTCACGTTCAACATCAAGGGCGGCGCTAAGGAAGCACAGGCGTTCATCGACAGACTCAAAATTTTCTCTCTGCTCGCAAACGTCGCAGACGTGAAGTCCCTCGTTATCCACCCGGCTTCCACCACGCACTCGCAGCTCAACGAAGAAGAGCTCGCAGAGCAGGGCATCCAGCCGAACACCATTCGCCTCTCCATCGGCACCGAGCACATCGATGACATCATCGCCGATCTTTCCCAGGCTTTCGGTGACTGATTCAAAACACTCCTTAAAACTGATTTCTCCGATATCCTATTTTCCGTGTCCCCACGTCAGAAATGGCGTGGGGACATGCTTTTTCCCGAAATCCGGCGGCTTTGCATCTTGACATCCCGCCTTATCTGTGTTAGAATTTTAAGGCTAATAAAGTTAGCTTATAAAGTAACAATTCGGAGGCGAAATGATATGAAACACATTCAGACGCTTGAGACCCGCAACCTGTGCGAAAGCGCAAAGAACGGCGGCTGCGGCGAGTGCCAGACTTCCTGCCAGTCTGCTTGCAAGACGAGCTGCGGCATTGCAAACCAGCAGTGCGAGAACACGGAGAAGAACGCGAAGTAATTCAAAGGTTCAGAAAACGCCGCCTTTTTTGGCGGCTTTTTTCATGTATAGATGCGAAAGGATTTTTTAGATGATACACCGTTATAAACTCGGCGGCATGAACATCGTGCTCGATATCTGTTCCGGCTCCGTCCACCTTGTCGATGAAGTTGCCTATGACATGATTGGCCTGTTCGAGACCGAAAGCCGCGAGGCAATTACCGCCGCTATGCTGGAAAAATACGGCGACCGTGAGGACGTGACCGAAGCCGACATCAACGAGTGCTACGGGCAGATTGAAGAGTTGCGCGACGCCGGTAAGCTCTTCACCCCCGATACGTTCGAGCCGATGGCAGGTGCGCTGAAAGCGAAAAGCGCCAACGTCGTCAAGGCGCTGTGCCTGCACGTGGCGCACACCTGCAATTTAAACTGCTCCTACTGCTTTGCAAGCCAGGGCAAGTACCACGGCGACCGCGCTCTCATGTCCTTTGAGGTCGGCAAGCAGGCGCTTGATTTCCTGCTCGAACACTCCGGCACGCGCCACAATTTGGAAGTCGACTTCTTCGGCGGCGAACCGCTGATGAATTTCGACGTCGTAAAGCAGCTTGTCGCGTATGCCCGTTCCCGCGAAAAGGAATGCGGTAAGCACTTCCGCTTCACGTTGACGACAAACGGCGTTTTGATCGACGACGACGTCATCGATTTTGCAAATCGCGAGATGAGCAACGTCGTTTTGAGTCTCGACGGCCGCAAGGAAGTGCACGACCGCTACCGCGTAGACTACGCCGGCAACGGCAGTTGGGATCGCATCGTTCCGAAATTCCAGAAGCTCGTCAAGGCGCGCGGCAACAAGGCGTATTACATGCGCGGCACATTCACGCACGCAAACCCGGATTTCCTCAAAGACATTCAGCAGATGCTCGACCTCGGCTTTACGGAACTGAGCATGGAACCGGTCGTCTGCGCACCGGGAGACCCCTCCGCGCTGACCGACGAAGACCGCGTCATCGTTATGGAGCAGTACGAAAAGCTTGCTGAGCTCATGCTGGAGCGCCGCCGCGCTGGCAAACCGTTCACGTTCTACCACTACATGATTGATCTCACCGGCGGCCCGTGCATTTACAAGCGCATTTCGGGCTGCGGCTCCGGCACAGAGTACATGGCCGTCACCCCGTGGGGCGACCTCTACCCCTGCCACCAGTTCGTCGGCGACGAAAAATTCCGCCTCGGCGATGTCTGGACAGGCGTGACGAACACGGAAATTCAGGCGGATTTCGCCTCCTGCAACGTGTACGCTCACCCCGAGTGCCGCGATTGCTGGGCAAGACTGTACTGCTCCGGCGGCTGCGCCGCAAACGCCTACCACGCCACCGGCTCCGTCCGCGGCGTTTACAAAGAGGGCTGCGAGCTCTTTAAAAAACGCATGGAATGCGCCATCATGCTCGAAGCCTCCAAGGCATTGGATAACAACGCATGATAACCGCGCCAATCTGCGAATTTGTGCGCCGCTACCGATATAGCGGCGCTTTGCGCATGCACATGCCGGGCCACAAGGGCACCGCGCTGCTTGGCCCCGAGCCGCTCGATCTCACCGAGATTGAGGGCGCAGACGTGCTCTACCACGCCGAGGGCATCATCCGCGAAAGCGAAGCGAACGCCGCCGCATTATTCGGCACCAAAAAGACGGTCTATTCCGCCGAGGGCTCGTCCCTGTGCATCCGCGCCATGCTGTATCTTGCGCTGCTGCATGCCCGCGCAAATCACAAAAAGCCCGTCATTGCGGCAGGCCGTAACGCACACAAGGTCTTCATGACGGCCGCAGCGCTGCTCGACCTTGACATTCGCTGGATCTACGGCACGGAAAGCGTCATTTCCTGCGCCATCACCCCCGCGCAGCTCGAAGACGTGATCGTATCGGAAAACCCTGCCGCCGTGTACATCACAAGCCCGGATTATCTCGGCAACATCACGGACATCAAGTCCCTGTCCACCGTCTGCAAAAAACACGGCGTATTATTGCTCGTCGATAACGCCCACGGCGCATACCTGCGTTTTCTGCCCGAGCCCATGCACCCCATGCAGCTCGGCGCAGACATCTGCTGTGATTCCGCACACAAAACACTGCCGGTCTTAACGGGCGGCGCGTATCTGCACATCGCGCACGGCACGCCGGACATGTTCGCGCAGCGTGCGGAAAGCGCCATGGCGCTCTTTGCGTCCACGAGCCCGTCCTACCTCATTTTGCAGTCGCTCGACGCAATGAATCCGCTTTTAGCAACATCTTTTCCCGCACAGCTCAAAGCCTGTGCGGAGCGTCTTGACACGCTGAAAGCAAAGCTCCGTGCGCACGGCTATGCTCTTTGCGGCGAGGAACGCACAAAGCTCTGCCTACTGCCGAAGTCCTTCGGCTACACAGGCACAGCTCTGGCGGAAATTTTGACGCACCACAACATTTACTGCGAGTTTTCCGACGCAGACCACCTTGTGATGATGTTCACGCCGGAGACCACACCCGCAGATTTCGCCCGTCTCGAGCGCGCGCTGCTCTCCGTTCTGCCCGCCCCGGCGATCCTTTCAAAGCCGCCTGTGCCGCCGCATGCCGAGCGTGTACTTTCCCCGCGCGAGGCGCTCTTCTCGCCGAGTGAAACGTTACCGCTTTCCGAGTGCAAAAACCGCATTTTGGCAGACGCCAACGTGAGCTGCCCACCCGCGGTGCCGCTTGCTGTATGCGGTGAGCGCCTGACCCCTGAGGTCATCTCCGCGATGGAATACTACGGCACCGAGCACTGCACGGTTGTTGTGGAATAATCACTATTTTAAAATATAAAAGTCTCCGTTTTCCTCTTTGATTCAGAGAAAGACGGAGACTTTTTGCTTTTATTTTATCTTGTTTGAATTTCGAAAGACAGTCGCAGACCGCCTTTCAGGGAACCCATGCAACTGTGTTCCCTACGCTTGAAGCGTCCACCGGATGTTTCAAGCTGCCTTCCTCGTTTTGGGTTAGGCAAAAGGTGTTTCGTCGTTTGCGAACGACGACTTAGGACGTTGCCACAAGACCCCACCAACTTTCTCGAAGAAAGTTGGACAAAGACTTTATTCGTCGCTCCGCTATCGTTGTCGTAAACGCGTCAAATCTTAATTTTCAGCCATTTGCCCTGCTTCATTCTGAAATACCCAAGGCAGAATCGCATAAATTGGTCACCGAACAGCCCAAGCCACACGCCAAGCAGTCCCAGTCCCAGCGGGTAGCACAGCAGCCAGCTTAAGCCCGGTCGGATAATGGCGACGCTGATCATAGACGCAAACGCGGTATACTTCGTATCGCCCGCGCCTCTCAGGCAGCCGAAGAAAATAACCTGCGTGATCTGGAGATAAATGATAACGCACAGCATGCGCATAATCATCACACCCATATCGAGAATTTCCTGCTCACTCGAAAACAGACCATAGAGATTCCTGCCGAAGAACAGGAAAACCATCGACATCACAAACGCGCAGAAAAGTCCGATTCGCTGACACATGGAGGCGTACAGCTTTGCAAGGTCGCGCCGTTCTTCGCCGAGACTCCTGCCGATCAGCGCCACAGACGCCACCGAAAGCCCATCACCGAGTGAGAACGTCAAACTCATCATATTCATGCCAATCTGGTGCGCAGCATACGCAGTGGTGCCGAGGTTCGCAACGGTGATGGCGAACAGCAAAAAGCCGATGCGTAGGAAAATCTGCTCCACAAACGCGCTGGAACCGACGTTAAGCAGGGAGCGCACGTCAAACTTCGAGGCAAAAAAGCCTTTCACGCCGCGGATATATACAAACGAGGACTTCGCGAACATGGAATGCAAGCTCATCGCGCAGCCGAGCACAGAGCCGATGACGGTCGCAAGCGCCGCGCCGCGCGTGCCGAGCGCCGGAAACCCGAAGTTGCCGCCGATCAATAGATAGTTGAACACCACGTTCACAAGGTTAGAGACCATGTTCGTGCGCAGCGCGATCTTTGTGTTGCCCGCGCCGCGCTGTGCCGCGTTCACGATCATCATCACGGTCGTAAACCCGATGCCGCCCATGATGATTTGGAAATACTCCACCGCCGCTTCATGCGTATCGTCCGCCGAGCCCGCAAAGCGGATAATGGGGTCTGCAAACGCCGTAAACGTAACGCTGATGATCGCCGTCAAAATCACGGCGACCAGAATGCATGTTTTCAAAATGCGCACCGCGCTTTCGCGGTTCTGCTCGCCCCTACGCCGTGCAACCAGCGCCGAGATGGCCGTGCTCATCGACATAAACAGCGCCAAACCGATGAACTTCGGCTGCTGCGTCAGGCCCACCGCTGCAATGGCGTAAGAGCCCAGCGTGCTCACCATGATGGTATCGATAAAACCGACGAGCGCCACCAAAAACGATTCCACCATCGAAGGCCACGCCATGTTGATGGTCGTTTTGAAAAGCGAGTTCGTAGACGGCAGCTCGCCCGTTACAGGCTCGCCGTGCAAAACATGCTGTGCGTTAAAGAGTTCCAAAAGTATTCACCCATTCCCAAAATAGTTGCTTTTGAAACATTATAGCATTAAAAAAGAAGCCGGTCAAGACGCGTACCGTTTATTTGTACGCAGTTCGACCGGCTTTTCAACTGTTATTTGTTTATTTTGTGGCAAGAAGCACTGCCGTGTTGGATTTCGCCCAGCACACGCGTACCTCTGCAAAGCCCGCTTTGAAAAGCAGCGCCGCTTCGCCCGCCACATACTGCGGCGTAAAGCAATAGTAATGCTCGTCTGCCGACAAATGCTGCTCCTTGCGCTTCTGCTCAAACTCGGAACGGCAGAAGTCCTCATACATCTGCGTCGGCGCGAATTTGTCGCTCAACAGAAAGAACCCGCCCTTTTTAATGCTGCGGCACACGCGGTGAAACAGCTCCAAATTCTCTTCGCGGCTGTAATAATGCAGCGCCATCATGGAAACCGCACCGTCATAGCTTTCCGGCTCCAACTCATATTTAAAGAAATCACCACAAATCGTGCGGATGCGCTCCTTGTGCTCCGGCAGATTTTTCGGAATTTCCGAGAGCATCTTATCCGCGCAATCAATGCCGTCCACATAAATCGTCGGGTTCTGCTCTAAAATTGCCGTAAGACCCGTGCCCGTGCCGATGCCGATGTCCAGAATGTGCAGGTGCTCCTTCTTCGGGAAAAACTCCGCCGTGCGGCGAATGTAGCCGTCTTCATCCTCTGCGCTGCGTTTTAAGCGCTCGTCATAAGACTCCACCGCGCCGTTAAAATAACTGTCGATCCTTTCCAGTGGCATATGCACACCAATCCTTTCCTGCCGACGCAATACTCTAAACGATAGTTTTGCGTCAGGCGCATAAGCTATGCAAAACTTTTGCGATATTTTTCATTTACCCATTATTACTATTTTACTGGAAATTCGCTCACCTTGCAACTTGGAAAAACGACAATTCTGCGCGGGCTTCGGCAAAAGATATTGGACTAATCCATGAATATCCCGCTGAATACCGCGGTTTACGCGAAGATCATGCGACCAAAGTCCTGCGGACGATGGAAATCCGGCGTTTCGCTCGTCGTCTCATTCCACATCATATAGTGCGGCTGCACGGTGAGGTCGCCGCATTTAAAGCAGTTCGCGCGGATCACACGCCCGCTTTTAAAGTCGTAATCGGGGTAGAATACATGCAGAAATTCGAGCGGAATTTCATAAAAGATTTCCCACCCGTCCGCCGTTTTGTTCGTGCGGATGTTAAAAAGCTTCTTGTGGTCTTCCGGGATCAAACGGATGCTGTCTGCTCTGCCGTGGCCGAAGCCAAGGAAAATCGCGCCGTTCAAGTTCAGCTCAATGTTAAAATACCGCCCGTCCTCCGGCACCGGGGAGAAGAAAAACTCCATGCAGCTGTCCGTGCAGATGCTGCCGAGCTTATCGGTCAGCTCCGCGCGGATGTTCTTTTCGCGCGCCACTTGGTGCACGTAGATTTTCTCGTCGTCGTGGCAGATCTGCTGCTCCATGCGCACGCCCGCGTCCGGCAACCAACAAACATTGTCCACCTGCAGCTCCGACACCTTTGTCCAGTCCGGCGCACCCACCGTTTTCTCGATGACATACTCTTTCATATTCATACAGCTCCTAACCGTTTTCCGCCCATCGCGGTTTTTCATAGCTTCATCATACCAGATTTTGCCGTAAAATACAACAATTCCATAAAAAACAGGCGCTCCCGAAAAACGGAAGCGCCTGCGAAAAAGCTATTCTAATTTAACCAAAGCGATTAAGACAACAGTGTGCTAAGCCGTCAGGCGGTCTTTGTACAATGGTGTCTTATACTTCGTGCGGGTACTTTCTCATGTAGGAAAGCAACTCGTCAACGGTGGTGAAGGCCATGCCGGTGACGGTGTCGGCAGCACCATAGTAGATGGTGATGCGGCCGGTGTCGGCATCGGTCAGGGTAGCGCACGGGAACGTAACGTTCGGCACGTCACCGGTGAGCTCATAGCTCTCTTCCGGACCGAAGACATAGAAGTTGCCTCTTTCCTTCACGATCCACGGCTTCTCGTGGTCAAGAAGCGCTACGCCGAAGCGATAAACGAAGCCGTTGCAGGAGTTCAGAACGCCGTGATAAATCATCAGCCAGCCTTCATCGGTCTCGATCGGAATCGGGCCGGGGCCGACCTTCTTGGACTGCCAGCCGGAGTGACTGCTCGTGCCGAAGACATAGCGGTGCTTGCCCCAATACGTCATGTCCGGGCTCTCGCTGTAGAAGATGTCGCCGAACGGGGTGTGACCGGTGTCGGACGGACGGCTCAGCATTGCGAAGTTGCCGTTGATCTTCTTCGGGAACATAACGCCGTTGCGGTTATACGGCAGGTAAGCGTTCTCCATCTGATAGAAGGTTTTGAAGTCATAGGTATAGCCTACGCCGATCGTCGGGCCGTGGAAACCGTTGCACCAGGTGATGTAGTAACGGTCCTCAATCCAGCAAACGCGCGGGTCATAGCGATATTCCTTGCGGGTTACGCACGGGTCGCAGCCGGGAGCCGGCTGAAAGTCGATCGGCTCGTGGTTAATCTTCCAGTTGATGCCGTCATCGGAGAAGCCTGCGAAGATGTCCATCTCAACAGAGCGGTTGTCGCAGCGGAAAACGCCAGCGAACTTGCCCTCAAACGGGACAACTGCGGAGTTGAAGATGCTGTTGGAAGTGGGGATGAGATCACGCGGAATGATCGGGTTGTGGTCATAACGCCAAACCGGCTTATCGTAGCCCTGCGGCTTATCCTGCCACGGGATGTTCGGGAGTGCATTGCCGATAATTTTAGCCATTGTAGTTTCCTCCATTTTATATTTTTTCAAAAAACATTCGAAAGCGAACACATACAGTTCTTTACAATGTGTAACCGCTTCCACATCACATTAACTATAATACAAACCAAGAGAAAAGTAAAGCTATTTTTTCCGAAAAAGCCGTTTCTATCACAATTCCACCAAATTTCATCGCCGCCTTTAGCAAAATGCCGAAGCCCGCGCCGTACACAGCATCACAAACCGCCAACTTTATGCAACAAATGCCTATTGCGTAAAAGCCGCATAAACGATATACTGTTGTTATAAACAGATATTTCTCTGCCCGAATTTTTATGTTTTCCCGAAAGGAACGATCTTATGGCGATTTTATTTGATGACGAAAAGAAAATTTTCAAGCTGGATACCGCTTCCTCCAGTTACGTTTTTGCCGTGCATGACAGCGGCCGCCTGCTGCACCTCTACTACGGCGCATACCTGCCGGACTGCGACATGCGCTATTTATTGGACCGCGGCTACTTCGTCTCCTTCACGCCCGACGCCGCAGGCTACGTCGGCACGGAGTTTTCCCCGGATACACAGCCGAGCGAATATTCCTGCAACGGCACCGGCGATTTCCGCATCTCCGCACTCCAAATCCGCAACGCGGACGGCAATATCGCGACCGACATCCGCTACGTTTCGCACCGCATTTTAAGCGAAAAGCCTGCGCTGCCCGGCATGCCGTCTCTGCGCGACGAAAACGGTGACAGCGAAACGCTCGAGGTCACCACGCTCGACCAAACGACGAACGCTGAAGTGAAGCTCTACTACACCGTTTACAAAGATCTGCCCGTCATGACGCGTCACGCCGTCGTGACGAATACGTCCGACCGCACCATGGAGCTTGAGCGTGTGTTCAGCGCCTGCCTCGACTTCAACACGATGGATTACGACATGGTGCACCTTTACGGCAAGTGGGCAAAGGAGCGCACCGTTACAGAGCGCCCGCTCTGCCACGGCATTCAATCCATCCAGAGCAAGCGCGGCTCCTCCTCACACAACCACAACCCGTTCGTCGCACTGAAAGCCCACGGCGCCACCGAAGAAAACGGCGAAGTCTACGGCGTCAACCTCATTTACAGCGGCAACTTCTCCATTGAAGCCGAGGTAGATTGTTTGAACGCCACGCGCCTTCTCGCGGGCATCAACCCCACCGATTTCACCTGGCGCTTGGAGCCAAACGAATCCTTCACCGCGCCGGAAGCCGTCATGGTCTACACCGATAAGGGCCTCGGCGAGATGAGCCGCATTTTCCACCGCACCTACATGAAGCATCTCATCAAAAGTCCGTGGCGCGATGTGGAACGCCCCGTGCTCATCAACAGCTGGGAGGCCGCATATTTCGATTTTGACGATGATAAGCTTGTCGCGTTCGCACGCGAAGCCGCCAAAATGGGCGTCGATATGCTTGTCATGGACGACGGTTGGTTCGGCCACCGCGAAAGCGACGATTCCTCCCTCGGCGACTGGTATGTCAACGAAAAGAAGCTCAAAGGCGGCCTCAGTTCCCTCATCGAGCGCGTCAACGCAGAGGGATTAAAGTTCGGCATCTGGTATGAGCCCGAGATGATCTCTCCGGACAGCGACCTCTACCGCGCCCACCCGGATTGGTGCCTGCACGTGCCGAACCGTGAAAACTCCCCCGCACGCTTGCAGTACGTCCTCGATATGACGAGAAAAGACGTGCGCGATAACATCTTCGCGCAGATGTATAAAGTCCTCAGTGAAAATAAGATTGATTACGTCAAATGGGACTTCAACCGCAATTTGACCGAGGTCGGCTCTGCGCTGCTCCCGCCGGAGCGCCAGAAGGAGGTCATGCACCGCTTCGTGCTCGGTACATACGACCTCATGGATCGTTTTGTCAAAGCGTTTCCGAATATTCTCTTTGAAAACTGCTCCGGCGGCGGCGGACGTTTCGATGCCGGCATGCTGTATTATTCCCCGCAGATCTGGTGCAGCGACAACACCGACGCCATCGAGCGCCTCACCATTCAGTTCGGCACGTCCATGTGCTACCCTATCTCCTCGTTTGGCGCACACGTCGCAGCCCGCCCGCGCACCTCGCTTAAAACCCGCGGCAATGTCGCCATGTGCGGCACATTCGGCTACGAGTTAGACCCCAGAAAGCTCACCGATGACGAAAAAGCCGAAGTAAAGCAGCAGATCGCCGACTACCGCAAATATCACCGCCTTGTCCGCGAGGGAGATTTCTACCGCCTCGTCTCCCCGACCGAGAACGACTTCTACTGCGCGTGGGAGTTCATCTCGCCGGATAAACAGGAAGCCATGATGACTGCCGTCGTCATGCGTCAGCCCGAGACCCGTTACTGCGTGCAGCGCCTGCGCGGCCTCGACCCCAAAACGTACTATCAGGACGAGGAGACCGGCACCGTCTATTCCGGCGCCATGCTGATGAACGCAGGCCTTAATTTGACAAGAGACGTCTACGAAGATGGCACCAGCGTCACAAAGCACTTTAAAGCTGTAAAATAAAGCCGCCGAAATCCATAATACCGCAACGTTAAAAGTCTTTGATTAAACTTTCTTCAGAAAGTTTATGGGGGCTCGGGGCAACGCCCCAAGTCGTGCTCCGCAGAGCGCGAAACACTTTTTGCCTCCACAAAACCAGAACCGCAGGAAACCCAGTTGCATGGGTTCCCTGCATGATTTTCCCCGCAAATCATTAGAATTAAATGAACAAAGCAGAACCCCGTAAACACACAACGTGCCTACGGGGTTCCTGCTATATAAATCATAAAAAAATCGACTTATTTCTCATCCGCATGCGTGCTGTTCATCAGGCGGATAAGTGCCTTCTGTGCGCGTTCTTCGCATACCGCAATAATCTCATCGCCCGCTTGCAGCACCGTGTCGCCGCCCGGAATGATGAGCTTGTTATTTCGCACAATGGAAATCAGCAGCGCCCCCTTCGGGAACACCACCTCACGCACCGACTTGCCGTGCAAAACCGAATTCTCTCCAAGCGTCACGGAGCAAATCTGACCGCGACCCTTGTTCAGCGATGCCACAAGATGAAACTCCATCAGGTTCGCTTCCTGCTCAATCATCTGCGCAATGATTTCCGTGCTGCTCACCGCATAATCCACGCCAAGCACACGCATCGTCTCCAAATTGCGCGGGTCGTTTGCGCGGGCAATCACTTTTTTCGCGCCGAAATACTGCTTTGCAAGCTGCGACGCAACGAGATTATTCGCATCGTCGCCGGATATCGCAATAAAGCAGTCGGCGTCACGTACACCGGCGTTTTCCAGCATGTCAATGTTCGTGCCGTCGCCGCAGATGATCTCCACGTCCAGCGCGTTTGCAAGCTGTAAGCTGCGCGCGCGGTCGCTCTCGATGATGCGCACCTCGTGGCGGCGGCCCTCCAAAATGCGGCGCGCAAGGCTTTCGCCCACCTTGCCGCCGCCCATAATGACAATGTTCATGGCACTTCCCCCTTAATCGATTGCGCGGCTGTACACAATCTCGTCGCCAACCTCGAGCTTCAAGGGCGCAAGCCCCGCTAAAACGAACGCGCCGCTTTTGCGGATGATGCCGAACACCACTTCGCCCGGGTTGCCGCGCAGTTCGTCCACATTCTTGCCGATCTGATGCCGCTCCGCCGGCCGCACGTCAAAGTCGACCGTATGCAGACCGAACTCGAGTTTCTTGTTCAATTTTTCGCCGCTCAGCATCCGCACAATGCGGTCGCCGGCGTGGTTTGTGGGGCAAATGGTATGCAATCCCATATGCTCAAAAATCAATTCACGCGCGGGGTCGGAAACACGCGCCACCACGTTTTGGATACCGAAGTAATCGCGCGCAATCTGCGCCACCGTAATATTGAGGTTATCGTCCGCCGTTGTCACCGCCACCGCGTCGCAGCTTTCAATGCCCGCTTCGCGCAGGTTGCGAATATCCATCGGGAACCCGCGGAATGTCACGCCCTCGAAATCGTTTTCCAAAAGTTCCAAGTCGCTTTCAATGTTGCTTAAAACAGAAACGTCCCAACCCATTTCGTCCATGGTGCGGGCGATTTTTCGCCCAAGCAGGCCGCAGCCTATAACTAACACATTCATAGTTTACCTCAGCGTCGCTCCGGATCTTCCGTATCGCGAATGGTCTCTGCCGTCATGCCGTCTGATGTGCTGCCGGAGCTTGTATTCTCTCGGTTACCGCCGTTTACGATGATAGGATTATTCGCATTCGGCGTCGGCTCTGCGGTGGGAGCGGGTGTCGGCGATGCCTCGCTGCCCTTTTGCGCGTCACCGCTGTCCCCGTTGTCATCGGTCGTGCCGTCTTCCGCATTCGGGGTCGGCGAGGGCGTCGCGGTCGCAAGTGCGGTCTTCTCTTTCTCACTGATCGTCACAAATTCCGCGAACACATACGCATTCTGCCCAAAGTAAGAGATTTCCACCCACTCGGAGGTATCGTCCTGTGCCACAACCTCGAACACCTCGCCGGCCTCTGCCGTGCCGAGAATTTCGGAATCCGTCGAAGCCTCGCTGCGCACATTCAATGAATCGTCGATGTCGTTGATGGTCGCCACCTTCACTTTTTCGACCGGCATGGGCGTTGCGGTAGGCTCCACGCTCGGGGAAGGGGAGGGC
>OICY01000608.1_pt1 | contig 13041 bp, 8 predicted proteins | sample 1581441 | NCBI WGS metagenome assembly OICY01 (sample SAMEA3882514, study PRJEB24775) | human gut metagenome | biome: human-associated habitat; feature: intestine environment; material: feces | place: Netherlands | collected 2009/2010 | reverse complement strand
ATGTTCTGGGAATGGTACGCCAGTGGCAGACTCTGTTCTATGAACAAAGATATTCTCAGACCATCTTAAATGATGGTGTGGACTTCGTGAAAGTTTCTGAAGCAATGGGAGCAAAAGCAATCCGCGTTACGAAGATGGAAGAAGTAGAGCCTGCACTTAAGATGGCGCTTTCATCAGAGGGTCCGGTAGTTCTTGATTGCTGGATCGACCAGGATTTAAGCGTATATCCTATGGTTCCTGCAGGAGCAAGTTTAGACGAGGTATTTGATGAGGAGGATGTGAAGAAATGAGCAGAGTGTACAATTTTTCCGCAGGACCGGCGGTCCTTCCGGAAGAGGTGTTGAAAGAAGTCGCAGATGAAATGATGGATTACAATGGTACCGGCATGTCCGTTATGGAAATGAGCCACAGAAGTGCTGATTTCCAGAAGATCATTGACGAGGCAGAGCAGGATCTTCGTGATCTGATGAAGATTCCGGATAATTATAAGGTATTATTCCTTCAGGGCGGAGCTTCCCAGCAGTTTGCAGCAATCCCTATGAACCTTATGAAGAACAAGGTAGCTGATTACATTGTAACAGGACAGTGGGCAAAGAAAGCATACGCAGAGGCACAGAAATACGGAAAGGCAAACAAAATTGCCTCCTCTGAGGACAAAACATTTTCCTACATCCCGGACTGCAGCGATCTTCCGATCAGCCCGGATGCCGACTATGTTTATATCTGCGAAAACAACACCATTTACGGCACAAAATACAAAAAGCTGCCGAATACCAAGGGTAAAACCCTGGTGGCAGACGTCTCCTCCTGTTTCCTCTCCGAACCTGTTAATGTCTCCGATTACGGCATCATCTACGGCGGTGTCCAGAAAAACATCGGACCTGCCGGAATGGTGATCTCCATTATCCGTGACGATCTGATCACCGACGATGTCCTGCCGGGAACACCGACCATGATGAAATTCAAGACACACGCAGACGCAGGCTCCCTGTACAATACACCGAACTGCTACTGCATCTATATGTGCGGCAAGGTCTTCAAATGGCTGAAGAAAATGGGCGGACTGGAAGTCATGAAACAGCGCAACGAAGAAAAAGCAAAACTGCTGTATGATTTCCTGGATCAGAGCAAGCTCTTCAAAGGAACCGTTGTACCGGAAGACCGTTCTCTGATGAACGTTCCGTTTATCACCGGAAATGCAGATCTGGATGCGAAATTCGTCAAAGAGTCCAAAGAAGCCGGACTTGAGAACCTGAAAGGCCACCGTACCGTCGGCGGTATGCGTGCAAGCATCTACAATGCAATGCCGAAAAAAGGCGTAGAAACACTCGTAGCCTTCATGAAAAAGTTCGAGGAGGAAAATCTCTAATGTTTCAGTATCATTGCTTAAATCCGATTGCAGGCGTAGGCCTTGTAAATTTTAATGAAAACTATCAGCAGAGTGAAAGCCTGGAGGGAGCCGATGCGGTTCTCGTCAGAAGTGCAGCCATGCACGGTATGGAGCTGCCGAAAAGTCTTCTTGCCGTAGCAAGAGCAGGAGCCGGTGTCAACAACATTCCGCTTGCCGACTGCGCAGAGCAGGGTATCGTTGTATTCAACACACCGGGAGCCAATGCAAATGGCGTCAAAGAGCTGGTGCTTGCCGGCATGCTGCTTGCATCCCGCGATATCGCAGGCGGTATTGAGTGGGTGAAGAGCGACAAAGAAGACGGCGACATTGCAAAGACAGCAGAAAAACAGAAAAAGAAATTTGCCGGCTGTGAGATCAGCGGAAAGAAGCTCGGTATCATCGGACTTGGCGCGATCGGTCAGCTTGTAGCAAATGCAGCAACCCATCTTGGCATGGAAGTATACGGATACGATCCGTACATTTCTGTCGATGCGGCATGGAATCTGTCCCGTGACATCCATCACATCCAGAATGTGGAAGATATCTACCGCACCTGTGATTATATCACCATCCACGTGCCGCTTTTGGACAGTACCAAGGGCATGATCAACAAAGCGGCGATCGAAGAGATGAAAGACGGCGTAGTTCTTCTGAACTATGCAAGAGATCTTCTCGTTGACGAGGATGCTGTTCTCGCGGCTTTAAAGGCCGGAAAAATGAAGAAATATGTGACCGACTTTGCAAATCCGAAGGTAGTCGGAGCAGAGGGAACGATCGTTACCCCGCACCTTGGAGCATCCACCAAAGAATCCGAGGATAATTGTGCTGTGATGGCAGTCAAGGAAATCCGGGATTTCCTTGAGAACGGAAACATCAGAAACTCCGTCAACTTCCCGAATTGCAGCATGGGTGTATGCACAGGCGCAGGCCGTGTGACAATCTGCCACAAGAATATCCCTGGTATGCTGGGAGCCTTCACCACCGTTATGGGTAATGCAGGTGTCAACATCAGCGATATGACAAACAAAGGTAAAGGCGATTACGCTTACACGATGATGGATCTGGAAAGCGAAGCAACCGAGGAGATGGTAAAGGCCCTCGAAGCAGTTGATGGTGTATTAAAGGTTCGTATCATTAAATAAAGAGAATCAAAGAAAACCAAAAGTGACAGGAAAAGGCGGTACCCGAAAACAGGGGCACCGCCTTTTCCTGTCAAGAACGGCAGAAGTTACTGCTGTTTGACTTCCTTTGGGTAAAGAACGGCACAAAAAAGAGAACTGCCCTGGGACAGTTCTCTTTGCCTGTAATGTGTGGTTACGAAAAGATTTTCAGATTCGTTTCCAGACTGCTCCGCCGCGTACATCGGCAACTTCAATGCCCTGTGCTTTCAGATCGTCACGGATCTTATCTGCTTCCGCAAAGTTTTTGGCCTTCTTTGCTTCATATCGTTTTAAAACGAGCGCATCAATCTCCGGATCTCCCTCGCCGGTAATCTGATAACCGGATGCAGTGGAAGCGGAAGTTGTCTTTGCGGCCTCTTTTCTCTTTGCTTCTGCATGGGAGAGAAGGGCAAGGCCGAGCACCTGATCGAAATTGTCGAGAAGTGCCAGCTTCGTTGCGTCGTTCATGTCTGCCTTTAAGACATCATACAGCGTTGTGATGGCAAGCGAAGTATTGAGGTCAGCATCGAGTGCTTTCTGGAATTTTTCTTTTAAAACACTCATGGAAGCTTCATCGACGGATCCGTTCTCCGGATTTAAAGCGGCGATACGGGCGATCAGCTTGTCGTAGGCAATTTTTGCGTTGTCCAGGTTCTCCCACGTAAACACAAGCGCTTTGCGGTAATGGGACTGCAGGCAGAAGAAACGGTAGATAAGCGGATCGTAGCCTTTTTCTTCCAGAAGAGAAACCGTCAGGAACTCACCTTTTGATTTCGACATTTTTCCGGTCGAGGTATTCAGGTGATGTACATGGAACCACTGCGGGCACCATGCATGGCCAAGGTAGCTTTCGGACTGCGCAATCTCGTTGGTGTGGTGCGGGAAGGCATTGTCCACGCCGCCGCAGTGCAGGTCGAGGTATTCTCCGTTGTATTTCATGGAGATACCGGAGCACTCAATGTGCCATCCCGGATAACCGATGCCCCATGGAGAGTCCCATTTGAGCGCCTGGTTCTCGAATTTTGATTTGGTAAACCAGAGAACGAAATCGTTTTTGTTGCGTTTGTTGGTATCTTCCTCTACGCCCTCGCGGACACCAACGGCAAGATCATCCTCATCGTGGTCGTTGAATACATAGTAGTGGTCAAGACGGCTGGTGTCAAAGTAAACATTTCCGCCGGCAAAGTAAGCGTAGCCGGTGTCCATCAGTTTTGCAATGATTTTAATATATTCGTCAATGCATCCGGTCGCCGGCTGTACGACATCCGGGCGCTTGATATTCAGCTTTTTGCAATCCGCAAAGAATGCATCGGTGTAATACTGTGCGATTTCCATGACTGTTTTATGCTCGCGCTTGGCACCTTTGACCATCTTGTCCTCACCGGTGTCCGCATCGGAGCTTAAATGGCCGACATCGGTAATGTTCATGACACGGTTGACGTTGTAGCCTTCATAGCGGAGTGCCTTTTCAAGAACGTCCTCCATAATATAACTGCGCAGGTTTCCAATGTGCGCAAAATGATAAACGGTAGGTCCGCAGGTGTACATTTCTACACGGCCCGGTGTGTGTGTCTGGAATTCAGCTTTTTTATGGGTTGCAGAATTATAAAGATACATAAAAGAAGTCTCCTTTTTTCTTTTCGTGCGGATACGGATGCAGAAGTGATGATACACAGGAAAGCAAAAAAGCGTCTGCTGTATCCGACAAGGATATCAGAGACGCCGCGTGCGGTGCCTGTTTTCCGTGTACTGCACTGGTTCCTTATTGAAATTAATATTAGCAGGATTTTTTTTTGATGTCAATAGTCCGGAGACTGTCGAAGACAAAAAGTAAAACGCATTTAATAAGAAGAAATACATTTTTCAGAAATAAAAAGACAGTGCTGCAGAACGCAAATGGAAAGAAACAATTATTTGTGTAATCTTTTTTTATTCTAAAACCGAAGAATACAGGAAAATAGAAAAACAGCATCAGAACAATACCCAAAAAGAGGAAAATAGAGGATTTTGATGACTTTAAATGCAGTTTATACACTTTTCTCCTGCATCGGATATTGACAAACAGAGCGAGTTCTGGTTATAATGAACCCAGTTGTTTTTGGACAAACGGACAAATGTACGGGCATGAGGGATGAAGAAAACAAATCTTGTTGGACGCATCTCCTTTTTGTACTATTCGTTTTGATGTGGTAAAGTGCCAAAATGAAAAACGGTGGAATGGCGAAGCCGTTCCGGCAAATGTCCGGATGATGCAAAAACAACGCGAATCCATGAAAGGAGTTAGGAAGAAATTATGAAAAGAAAAATTGTAAGCGCATTACTTGTTATGAGTATGACTGCAAGCCTGGTTGCCTGTGGAAATTCCGGCAGCGGAAGTTCTGATCCGGCGGATGAGAGTGTAAGCGTAAGCAGCAGCGCATCTTCCGAAAGCGATGCAAGCGCATCTGCAAGCAGTGAGAGCGAAGCCGAGGCAGAGGAGTCCGAAATGCCGGAAGGATACGACGAGACCAGCACAGAGCTCTATAACGAGGCACTGGGCGATTTCAATGATGCACTTGCTACTGCAAAGGAAGCAGAAACGGTGGATGAGAGATATGCCCTGATGGCAGTTGCCGAGGGAAAACTGATGGAGTCCGCCATGATGTACCCGCTCACCTCAAAAGGTGGTACGTACGCTATGTACAGAATGGCTCCGCGCACTAAAGACTATACCCTTTGGGGAAGCGATCAGGACCGTTATCATCAGTATGTTGTAACAACTGACTTTATCAAGGCAGAAGATTACAACGAAATGAGAGCAAAATGGGATGAGCTTAAAGGAACAGGAACCTATGAGAGCTGGGTAAAAGAATATCTGGCAGGAAAAGGTTACACCTTAAAAGACAGCTTCTCCAAGCCGTATGCGAGCGATCCGGTAACATGGGACGGACTTGCAACTTCCCGTGCGGCAGATACCGATGCGATCATCAATACCTATGACGGACTGATGGAGTACGATGTAGAGGGAACTCTGCAGCCGGCACTGGCAGAATCCTATGAAGTATCCGATGACGGACTGACCTATACCTTCCACCTTCGTAAAGATGTAAAATGGACCGATTCCCAGGGACGTGAAGTGGATACTGTAAAAGCAGATGACTTCGTGGCCGGAATGCAGCACATGTGTGATGCACAGGGCGGTCTGGAATACCTGGTACAGGGCGTGATCAAAAACGTATCCCAGTACATCAGTGGTGAAGTTACCGATTTCGACGAGGTTGGTGTAAAAGCTGTTGATGACTATACCGTAGAGTACACACTGGAAGAGCCATGCAGCTACTTCATGACCATGCTTGGCTACACCATCTTCATGCCGATGAGCAGAAGCTACTATCAGTCCCAGGGTGGTAAATTCGGTGCTGAGTACGATTCCTCCGCAGCAGATTATCAGTACGGAAAAGATTCCAACTCGATCGCATACTGCGGACCGTACCTGGTAACCAACGCTACAGCGAAAAATACCATCGTATTTAAACTGAGCGATTCTTACTGGAACAAAGACAACGTAAACATTAAAACCCTGACCTGGCTGTTCAATGACCAGTCTGATGTTACCAAAATGTACACAGATGCAAAAGCAGGTACCGTTGACTATGTAAACCTGAACACCTCCACCATGGAGACAGCAAAATCCGAAGGTCTGTACGACCAGTACGCAGTAGTTTCGGATACCGATGCTACTTCCTTCATGGCATTCTACAATATCAACCGTACTGCGACTGCAAATGCCAACGACGGAACAACAGCAAAGAGTACAAAGTCTGACGAAGAAATCCAGAGAACGAACAAAGCGCTGCAGAACGTTCACTTCAGAAGAGCGATCAGCTTTGCAGCAGATCGTGGCGCTTACAATGCACAGCAGGTTGGCGAGGATCTGAAGTATACTTCCCTTAGAAATACCTTTACCCCGGGATATTTCGTAAGCCTGTCAAAAGACACCACCATTCAGATCAACGGAACCGACACAACCTTCCCGGCAGGCACCTACTATGGTGAAATCGTACAGAAACAGATCGACGCCGACGGCGTGAAGATCAAAGTATGGGATGCCGAAAACAAGACCAGCGATGGCTTTGATGGATGGTACAATCCGGAAAACGCAGTAGAAGAACTGAATACCGCAATCGAGGAGCTCGCAGAAGAGGGCATCACCATCGATGAGAGCAACCCGATCCAGATGGAATATCCATATCCGTCTGCAGTAGAAGTTTACACCAACAAAGCAAACTCCTACAAGAAATCAGTAGAGGCTGCCCTTGGCGGAAAAGTTGTGATCAATCTGGTTGATGCCGTAGACCTGGATGGATGGTACTATGCAGGATACTATGCAAACTATGGTTATGAAGCAAACTACGACGTATACGATGTCTCCGGATGGGGTCCGGACTTTGGTGATCCGTGCTCTTACCTGGATACCATGCTTCCGGACTACGAAGGATACATGACCAAATGTTTTGGTATCTTCTAATTTTGGAAAAGGTAAAATTGGAAAGACCAGAACAGTTGAAAGCCAATGAATAAACCGGCAGGGGGATGGGGACAAAAAAAGCCATTCCCCTGTCATATTGTGTTAAGGAATGAGAGAATATGACAAAATATCTTTTTAAGCGTTTGTTGCATGGCCTTGTTTCCGTAGTAATCGTTGTTGGATGCGTTATGACTATGATTTATTCTCTGATGGACCGAACAGGACGCCACCTATTCCCATCAGAGCAATAACCAGAAAAAGGTGTACAAATATCAGAAGTGGGAGACATACGGATATCTTGATTATGTAACCTATGCAGATTATTTGAACGCTCTCAAAGCAAAAGGCGAAATTGACGAGGATACGAGATCCAAAGCAGTAGCATTCGGAAGAACGAAAGACCAGGATTCAGAACTGGTATCTGAATATGTAAAGAAATTTACAGCTTATTATAAAGCAAAAGGTTACACCGTAAGAAGATACGATGCGATCATGATGGGTAAGAAAAAATATGCTAACGGCGGACAGCAGCAGCTGTTTGCGTACAAGGATAAAATATTTTTCCGGTTTGATTGACATCGACAGCATTCACGATGCTGCAAAGGTAGAAGGTAAGAGGGGGATTACATTTACCTTACACGATCCGGTATATGGGGGAAAGAAATTTTCACCGGCCATCATGGGAAATGGCACAACACACAAGTACCTGATGTACTTTGACTCGAAATTCCCATATTTCCATCAGAATATAATCACCATAAATTTAGGAAAGTCCTATTCCGTAAATGAGGGTGTGGATGTAGCACTGACTATGACCCGCGCGCAGGGATCCTACGTAAAATCGGAGATTACCTACCCAAGCGGTCTGGTGGAATACAGTGCAGACGATCTGCACAGCGCAACGTATATGAACGAATCTCAGGATGCAAGCGCTGTTCATTCCGATCGGTTCACAGATGACTATACCAACGTGGATACAGTTAAGAGTGGTAAATCAAAAATCGGCTATTCCTTTGTAATCGGTATCATTGCCGTAATTCTTTCCTATCTCATCGCAGTGCCGCTTGGCATTCTGATGGCGAGAAAGAAAGACAAACTGGTTGACCAGCTTGGAACCATCTATATTGTATTCATTATAGCAGTACCTTCACTGGCCTATATTTTCCTGTTTAAGGCAATCGGAGGAAAAATGGGTCTGCCGACCACCTTTGACATGGATTCGAAGAGCAAGCTGATGTATATTCTGCCGATCGTTTCCCTGGCACTGCCGCAGGTGGCAAATCTGATGAAATGGCTGCGTCGATACATGATCGACCAGATGAACTCCGATTACGTAAAATTCGCAAGATCCGGTGGTCTGACAGAGGGAGAAATCTTTACGAAACACATTTTGAAGAACGCAGCGATTCCGATCGTGCAGGGTGTTCCGGCGAGCGTACTGTTCGCACTGACCGGAGCCATCATCACCGAGCGTGTGTACGTAGTACCAGGTGCCGGTAATCTGCTGACCGAAGCAATCAGCAAATATGACAATGGTGTTATCGTAGGTGTTACACTGTTCTACGCAGTGCTCTCCGTTATTTCCATCATCCTGGGCGACGTTTTGATGTCCATGGTGGATCCGCGAATCTCATTCTCAACGAAAGACAGGTAGGGACTTATGAATTATGATTTAGATAAATTCGGTCTGTCTGAGGAAGAACTGTTTTCTCCTGTAGATAACAGCTCTCTGGAGTCTGAGAAAATTACGGCTCCGAGATATTCCTACTGGCATTCCGTGTTCCGCGTATTTTTTAAGAAAAAAATCAACATTGCCGTACTTTGCCTCCTGGGTGTGATTCTGCTGATGACGTATGTGTATCCGCTCTTTGTGGAGTACGACCGTTTCGCCAATCTGATGAACGGCGCGACAAAACATCTGTCTCCAGGCAAAGCATTGCAGCAGCTTGGATTCAATATTCACTGGATTTTAGGATCCGGTGCTTCCGGACAGTCGACCTTTGATGCTGTCTGGTTTGGTTCCAGAATTTCAGTTTCCCTGGCATTTATCTGTGCGCTCATCAACCTTTCGATTGGTGTGATTGTCGGATCTGTCTGGGGATTTTCGAAGAAGGTTGATGTCTTCATGATGGAGGTTTACAACATCATCGGAAATATTCCGTATGTACTTCTGATCTCCGTCCTGGTGCTTATTTTTTCTCCGAGCTTCTGGACCATGGTATTTGCACTGACCGTTACCGGATGGCTTGCCATCGCGTACTTTATCCGTACGCAGGTCGTTATCATCCGTGACAGAGAGTATAATCTGGCATCAAAATGTCTCGGAACTTCGATTTTTCGCATTGCGATGAAGAATATTCTTCCGTTTATGACATCTGTCATTGTTACTCTGGCGGCAACTGAGATTCCGTCCTACATCTCTTACGAGGTGTTCCTGGCTTACATCGGTATGGGACTTTCTGACATGTCTCTGGGAAGACTGATCTATGAGGCTGAGGGTGCCATGTTGACACCGGGATGGGGATTCGAGTTCTGGAGCCCGGTTGTTGTCGCTTCAATCATCACCGTAGTATTATATGTAGTTGGACAGAACCTTGGAGATGCGTCCGACCCGAGAACACATATGTAGGAAGGAAAGCCGCATGGAAGATAAAAAAGTATTATTATCGATTAAGGACTTACAGGTAAAATTCCGTGTCCGCGGCCGTATCCTGACGGCAATTCGGGGCGTAACGCTGGATATTTACGAGAATGAGTCCATTGCTATCGTAGGAGAATCCGGTGCCGGTAAATCCGTATTCACGAAAGCGTTTGCGGGTATGCTGGACAGCAACGGTTTCATCGATCAGGGAGATATCATTTTCAATGATGACGAACTGAGTGATACGGTTGTTCCGCTGAATTCTTATGCGAAAAAGACCATCGCTTCTACCCTGGAAAAACTGAACGAGTATTCCAAATTGGAATATGGTTCAGAAGTATTTCTGAAAATGAAGGCGCTGGAGCAGGAAAAAGAAGAAAAAATGACGCTGAGCGAGGAAGAGCGCGAGAAAGCAGATGCTGAAATCAAGGAACTTGTAATAAAGAGAACCGAACTTTTCAACTATAAGCAGACACTCGATACTTCCAAAGAAAAAGCGAAAGTCAAAGAGACATCCGCGGAGATTTCCAGACTGGATGGAGAGATTAAGGCTCTGCAGAAAGCAAAAGAGGAAAAAATCAAGGCTCACAAACAGGCTGCCATGAACGATACGGCATACAATCAGGCGTATGAGGCAAAAATGGCAGAGTACAAAAAAGAGTACGCCGGCCTGACAGCAAAAGAAATTACGGACGAGACAAGAAAGAGAAATGAGATTCTTGCCAAAGAGATCTATCTTTCTGTTGGACGTTACAAACTGCGCAAAAAAGTCCGCATGATCAAAAAGCTGCACGAGGCATTCAAAGCTGCGATGGAACGCGGTGTGGATCTGAATGACGAGCAGAAACGGAACAGCGTTTTCGACCAGGCAACTTTCCGTGTACGCTATCTGGATGAGACACCGGAGCGGCTTCATGGAACCTGTATCATTAACCTGGCAAAAATCCAGGATCCGAATGACTGGGGCCAGATCCGCGGTAAGAAAATTGCAACCGTATTCCAGGATCCGATGACTTCCCTGAACCCGATCATCACAATCGGAAAACAGATTACGTCTGTTATCATGAAGCATCAGAATGTCAGCGAGGTGGAAGCAAGAGCACAGGCGCTTGAGCTGATGGAAAAGGTTGGTATTCCGAACGCAGAGCAGCGTTTCGATGATTATCCGTTCCAGTATTCCGGCGGTATGAGACAGCGTATCGTTATTGCGATTGCACTTTCCTGCCGTCCGAAGATCCTCATCTGCGATGAGCCGACAACTGCGCTGGACGTTACGATTCAGGCACAGATCCTGAAGCTGATCAAGGATCTTCAGAAAGAGTACAACTATACCATCGTGTTTATTACCCACGACCTTGGTGTCGTAGCGAATATCGCAGACCGTGTTGCCGTTCTGTACGCAGGACAGATCATCGAGTTTGCGAACGTAGAAGAGCTGTTCTACGATCCGCGCCATCCGTACACCTGGGCGCTGCTTTCTTCCCTGCCGCAGCTTGCGGAGCGGAATACAAAGCTGTTCTCAATTACCGGTACCCCGCCGTCTCTGTATAACAAAATTATCGGAGACCCGTTCGCGCCGCGTAACCAGTACTGTCTGAAAATCGACACACTGGAAGAACCGCCGATGTTCAAGGTAACGGATACCCATTACGCCAAAACCTGGCTGCTGGATCCGAGAGCACCAAAGACGGAGAAGCCGGAGGCAATTCAGAATATTCACGAAAAATTATTAAAAGCATACAACTTGTAAAACCAAGGGGATCAAGGTCGAAAAGCCGACGCAAGCAAAGCTTGCTCATGTTTTTAAGATTGTGAAGCAATCTGGTGTTACAAGAATCAATTAATAGGAGAGTTTGAAAGTGTCTACAAAGCAGGAAAGCAAGACCAGTGTTTCGCATCTGCCGGAGCATGGTCCGATTGACGAAAACGGAAGAGAAATCTTACTGCAGGTAAAAAATGTAGATATCACTTTCGGCAAGGGCGATGACGCAGTCAAAGCGGTAAAAAATGCTTCTTTTGACATCTACAAGGGAGAGACCTTCTCCCTCGTAGGCGAGTCCGGTTCCGGAAAGACAACACTTTTGAATATGCTGTCTACGATTGACCGTGTGACTGCAGGGCATATATACTACGGAGAAACGGATATTACGGAGCTGAGTGATGAGGCACTGGCGGAATTTCGGAAAGACAATCTGGGATTCATATTTCAGGATTACAACTTGTTAGATACACTTACGATAGAAGAGAATATTGTGCTGGCAATGACGCTGCACAGCAAGAGTAAAAGAGAGATCCAAGAGAAATGTGATCACATATTGAAGCTGCTTGATATCGAAGAAATCCGGGATAAATTCCCCTATCAGGTATCCGGGGGCCAGAAGCAGCGTTGTGCCTGTGCCAGAGCGATGATTCATCGTCCGAAACTGATCCTCGCAGATGAGCCGACCGGTGCGCTGGATTCCAGAGCGGCACAGATGCTGCTCGAAACATTCCGCAAGATGAATCATGATATGCACTCTACGATCCTCATGGTTACACATGATGCGTTTTCAGCCAGCTACTGCAGCCGTATTCTTTTCCTGAAAGATGGAAAGATATTCCATGAACTGGTAAGAGGAGTGGAAGAAAGGCGGGAATTTCTGAATAAGATCCTGGATGTATTATCTCTGACAGGAGGTGAACTGTCAGATGTTCGGTAAGCTTGCACTGCGCAATGTCAGACGTTCCGCCAGAGATTATCTGGTGTATGTGCTGACGATGACATTTGTGGTATCATTGATGTTTGCATTTAACAGTATCATTTTTTCGAAGGATCTTCAGAAAATGTATGAAATGGCAGCGATAATGGCAGCGATGATCGGTATTGCCACATTCTTTATTGTACTGATCGTTGCATGGCTGATCAATTATATGGTACGGTTCATGCTGGAAAAAAGGAGCCGTGAATTCGGTATCTATCTGTTGATCGGAATGAATAAAAAGGAAGTGTCCGGGCTTTATATGAAAGAAAATCTGCTGCTCGGTGTGTGTTCCTTTGTGATAGGACTGGGCCTTGGAATGTTGCTTCAGCAGGTGCTGCTCGTTGTCCTTTATAGTGTCATACAGGTGGAACTAAGACCCCATCTGGAATTCAATGGATATTGTTTCCTTATGACTGTGTGCTGCTTTGCAGGATGTTATCTGCTGGCACTGTTCCGGTGCAGCCGGAAATTCCGCAAGATGAACATTCATGATCTGATGAGAGAAAATCAGAAGAATGAGGAATTAAAAGAAAAGAATGAAAAAATAAAGCGGTTATTACTGCCGTTTTCCATTCTGTTCATCTTTGCGTTCGGTGTCTGGA
>OICY01000607.1_pt1 | contig 13049 bp, 8 predicted proteins | sample 1581441 | NCBI WGS metagenome assembly OICY01 (sample SAMEA3882514, study PRJEB24775) | human gut metagenome | biome: human-associated habitat; feature: intestine environment; material: feces | place: Netherlands | collected 2009/2010 | reverse complement strand
AAGGGATAAACGCTGAAGGCATCTAAGCGTGAAGCCCCCCTCAAGATGAGATATCTCATAACGTCAAGTTAGTAAGACCCCTTGAAGACGACGAGGTAGATAGGGCAGAGGTGGAAGTGTGGTAACACATGGAGCTGACTGTTACTAATAGGTCGAGGGCATAACCAAAGCAGTGATAGGTAAATGGATGATGGTGTTGGTTTTTAACTGTATGTAGTTTTCAAGGTATACAAAAATTGAATATTCCTCGATAGCTCAATGGTAGAGCACACGGCTGTTAACCGTGGGGTTGTTGGTTCGAGCCCAACTCGGGGAGTTAAGATGAAGAAGCGATACAGAAATGAAAAATCATGACTGTATCGCTTTTTTGCTGTCTGTAGCCATTAAGAAACGCCATCTAACATTTTGACGGTTTTCCATAACATTTCTTCCTGTTCATAGAAGAAAGATTTCGTTATAATGAAGTCAGACAGATCACGGAACATGTGCAGAGTCAGGAGTCGTGTCAAGGCGGAACTTTTTCCGATAGGCGCTTGGCGTCATGCCCTGCTTCTGGCGGAAGGCTTTGGTAAAAACTTCGGCATTCCGGTAACCACAGGAAAAAGCGACCGTTTCGATGGAGAGATCCGTATACGATAAAAGCTCGAGCGCACGCGTGATCCGGCAGGAAGAAAGATAGTCCTGCGGTGAGGTATGGAGATATTTCTGAAACAGAGTATAGAGATAACTCCGGTTGACGCAGACATATCTGGCAATATCCGAGACAAGAATTTCATTGGAATAATTATTTCGGATAAACTCAACGGCTTTTTCCACGTAAAGATTGCCGATCTCCCGTGCAGAAGGATCGGCAAGCGTGATTTCGCGGGAAAGAATTGAGAAAAACTGGTACAGACAGCCTTCCAGAAGATACTGGTCAGAGGTGTCGTAGGTATTGTGCTTCTGCATCTGAAACAAGAGGGACTGCAGTTCACCGGAAAAGTTGCACTGGTAGACAGGGTGCTCCTCGGAAAGACCGAGTTCCTGTACATAAGAGGCAGCTTTTTCACCGTCAAAACCGATCCAGAGATAGGTCCAGGGATCATCCGCATCGGCTTCATAGTAGGTGCGGACATTTGGCATCAGGAAAAAGCCCTGTCCGGCGGTTAAGCGGTAAGTACGGTTTCCAATGGTAAAAGTGCCTTTCCCGGAAATAATATAGTGGATCACGTAATTGGGGCGGACAGCAGGGCCGTAGCTGTGGAACGGCTGGCAGGCTTCGTAGCCGCAGAAGCAGAGATAAAGATCCGAAAATTTATGCTTTGGGACAGGAAGTGTCCAGGAAGTTTCCATAAGTATACCTCACAAAATGAATCATCAGAAAAGCTGGAATGTCACAAAGGATGAGATTCCGAAATATCAGTAAAATTATATCGTGTTTTGCAGGATACTGCAAGATGCCGCAGGAGGAGGAAATCATGGCAATCAAAGTAAGTGAAAATGGACGGTTATTTACCCTCCAGACAAAAGACAGCAGTTACCAGATGTTCGCAGATGACAAAAATGTGCTTCTGCATCTCTACTATGGAGAAAAAATCGGTGAGGAAAATCTTTCCGGTCTGATTTTCTGTACGGATATGGGATTTGCAGGAAATCCGGAGGAAGCAGGCCCTAACCGGAAATATTCTCTTGATACACTTCCGCAGGAAATTCCGGGAAGTGGTGTCGGTGATTTCCGTGATGATATGATTGAGATCCGCCACGCGGACGGCAGCTTTGCAGCAGATTTTCGTTTTGATTCGTTCGAAATTCTGGATCATTCCTATGCTATTCCCGGAATGCCGGCGTTGTACGATACAGAGGAAGAAAAAGGTGAGACTCTTGTTATTACAATGACGGAGAAGGCTTCCGATATTGTTCTGAAGCTGTTTTACGGTGTATTTGAAAAGGAAAATGTGATTACGAGAGCGGCAAGACTCGAAAATCACGGAGAAACGGCGATTGAGCTGGAAAAAATGCTGTCTTTCAGCATGGATCTGATGTATGAAAATTATGAGATGATCTATTTCTCGGGTCGTCATGCGATGGAGCGTACGGCGGAGCGGATTCCGGTGCAGCATGCAAAAGTCGAGATCGGAAGCACCCGTGGTACATCGAGCCATCATTACAATCCGGCTGTGATCCTCTGCGAGGAGGGTGCGGGTGAGACACACGGTTCCTGCATCGGCGCATGCCTCGTTTACAGCGGAAACTTTGTTGCGGCAGCACAGAAGGATCAGAAAAATCAGACCCGTTTTCAGATGGGTATTCATCCGACCAATTTCTGCTTCCATCTGGAAAAAGGAGAGGCGTTCGATACCCCGCAGGCAATCTTAAGCTATTCCGGAACCGGCCTTACCAAACTGTCACAGCAGTATCATGAGATCATCCGCGAGCATATCTGCCGTGGCGCATACAAGCATGCCAAACGACCGATTCTGATCAACAACTGGGAAGCAACCTATTTTAATTTCAACGAAGAAAAAATCCTGAAAATTGCAGAACAGGCGCAAAAGCTTGGCATTGAGATGCTGGTGCTTGACGATGGTTGGTTTGGAAAACGAGAGGATGATAACAGTGGTCTCGGTGACTGGTTCGTCAACGAGAAAAAGATGAACGGCTCCATGGCGCAGCTTGCAGAAAAAATTCACAAGATGGGCATGAAATTCGGTCTCTGGTTTGAGCCGGAGATGATTTCCGAGGACAGTGATCTTTACCGTGCACATCCGGATTGGGCATTTGCAATTCCTGGCCGTGTGCCGAACCACAGCAGAAATCAGCTTGTACTTGATATGACGCGTGAGGATGTGCGTGAGTATCTGCTGGAGCGTCTGACAACCATCGTTCATGATGCAAAGATTGATTATGTCAAATGGGATATGAACCGCAGCGTCTGCGATGTTTACAGCCATGTGGCAGCACAGAGCCGAAACGGAGAGCTGTATCACCGCTATGTACTCGGTGTTTACGATTTGCTGGAAAAATTCCTTGCCGCATGCCCGAATCTGCTGCTCGAGGGCTGCAGCGGAGGAGGCGGAAGATATGATGCCGGTATGATGTATTATTCCCCGCAGATCTGGTGCAGCGATAATACCGATGCGATCAACCGCCTGTCTATCCAGTACGGAAGCTCGTTCTTCTACCCGATCAGTACCGTTGGTTCCCACGTTTCTGTATGCCCGAACCATCAGACCGGCCGTGTGACACCGTTCCGGACAAGAGGCGATGTGGCGCTGGCAGGAAGCTTTGGATATGAGATGGATCTGAATAAGATTTCAGAGGAAGAAAAAGAGATGGTAAAAGAGCAGGTTGCTGCGATGCATGAATATTACGAGCTCACACACGAAGGCCTGTATTACCGTCTGACCGGACTGAAAAAACAGGATTTCATGGCATGGGAGTTCGTGGCAAAGGATCAGAGCCGCGCACTGCTTACGATCGTAAAGACTGACGCAGAAGGAAATATGCTTCCGGTTCACACGAAAGTGTGCGGTCTTGCAGAGGATAAGCTGTACCGCTGCAGTCTGGACGGTGAAATCCGCTCGGGCCGTACCTGGAACCGTGCGGGGCTGACCCTGCATCAGGTGCTGGGAGAGTATGAGAGTATCCGGGTCGAATTTACAGAAGTAAAATAAAAAAGATAAGAAAAATCTTCAACTGGATTTGAGGGGGAGGGAACCTCAATCTGGTTGGAGATTTTTTTGCATAAAGAAAATCAAAGCAGGAGGGAAGGAATGTACTCTTTACAGTGCAAAAATAGTTGTGATACAATAAGCAAAAGAAATTTTCTGACAGAAAATAAAGACGGAACTGTCAAGAAAGGAAATTGTACATGAGAAACAGAAAAAACTGTTTAGCTGTTCTTTTGATGACAACTATTGTGGTAATGGGATGTGGAAATCAGCAGGTGGAAAAGGAGAATCCATCGGTTGTCTCCGAAAGAGCATCCAGTGTCCAGGATGAGTCAGAAGATGGTGAAAAAGAGTTTCTTTCTACATACCAGAATATTACAATCACACTTCCAGAAGGCTGGAATGTAATGAGAGATGAGAAAATCCAATGCAGTTTCATATCAGAAGAGGGGGAAAGTCTTGAGATATCGTATCGGGAAGGAATGGCAAAAGTAGCGCTTATGGATTTTCCGGAGGACGAAGAGAGCGCTGAAAATTTGCTCTATCCGAATGAAATAACAGGGGAAAACAGCATCAGCGATTTTATGGTGAAAACAGCTAACGAAGGAAAAGATAACGAGAGTTCCTTTTATCGTTTCCAGGTAAAAAATTCCCTGCAGATTCCGATTGCATTTTTCTGCGGGGTGAAAACGGAGAATGAAGGGTATCAGATCATATGGAAAAAAGGAAGCGGCAGCAACGATACACAGCAAATCGTGCCGGAAATACTGGAGTCTCTGAAGTTCCCGGACAATGAGCTGCTGACAGAAACATTTCAGACGGCCTGCCAGGAGCAGAAAAGAGCGCTGGAAGCAGAAAATAATTCGGATGGCGTGAAAAAGCAGAAGGGTAAGAAAACCGTCACCTGTATCTCACCGGTCAATGTACGTACAGAACCCAACGTCAGCACAAGCCAGGTTATCGGAGCTCTGACGACAGGGGAAGAAGTGGAAATGCTCGGAAAAGAGAACGGATGGTACAAAATTTCGTATGAGGGAAAAATGGCGTATGTGTACGAAGACTATGTGAAAGAAAAAGAAAATTAAAAAAAATGATATTTTCAAAAAAGCTGCCGAAGCAAACAGAACCGGCAGCTTTTTTGAAATAATTTTGAAAAAGAAAAATCCCAGAAACCATCTGTTTCCGGGAAAATAGAGGCGTCGACCGGATTTGAACCGGTGGATACTGGTGTTGCAGACCATTGCCTTACCACTTGGCTACGACGCCATATGACTCCGACGGGAATCGAACCCGTGTTACCGCCGTGAAAGGGCGATGTCTTAACCGCTTGACCACGGAGCCGAAGTTTTTGTTTTGTCTGCCGTGATTTTTGCTCAGCGACAAGTAGTATATTATCATAAGAAAACGAGTTTGGCAAGTGTTTTTTGAAAAAAAATCAAAAATTTTTGAGATTTGTGTTGCCGTGCATTCAGAAGGAAAAAATTTGATGTTTCGCTGTGTAAGAAAGTGATTTATCTTTGCGTAGATATAAAAAGGGAACAGAAAAATTTGCCGGGTCAGGGTATGGCTTTTCGATATTCTTCCGGTGACATACCAAAAGTCCGGCGGAAAATGCTGGCAAAATAGCTGGGGCTTTCAAATCCGGTATGCAGAGCAATTTCCAAGATAGAAAGCGAGCTGCCGGTAAGAAGATCTGCGGCTTGGGTTACGCGGTACTGGTTGATATAGGAAATAGGCGTTGTGTGAAAGTGCGTTTTGAAGAAACGACAAAAATATTGTGGATTCATATTGAGTATAGCAGCAAGATCTGAAAGACGGATTTTGGAATCATAGTTATCCTGAATATAACGTAAGAGTTTTTTACACTGATCAGATCTTTCTTTTTTACGAGTGCAGAGGGGTTCCGGATGAAGAAAAAGCTGGTATTGCGCCAGAAGTGCAAGAATCCGATACATGTCACTTTTGATCAGAAGAAACCAGCCGATGGGTTTGGTATCGTATGCATACAGGATTTCCTGGAAAAGCTCAGATAATGTCAGTACAAATGTTTTCTGTGTCTGAGAGGAGGCTTCAGCAGCAGAAAGCTCTTCCAATGGAAAAGCCGGAAGAAGCAGTTGATGAGAGAGCAGCGGACGAATCCAGTCTGCTTCACAGGAATCCAGATAGGCACATGAGAGAATTTCTGGAAGAAATACAAGGGCATGGTGAATCGAAGGGGTAGTTCCAATGCTGCAGAGCTGATGCAGTTCGTGACTGTTGATGAAAAGAAAAGTACCTTCGGAAATTGTCCGGGTTTCAGTTTTCAGTGTCAGAGTGAGAGTACCTTTTTCAACCCAGATCCATTCTAATTCTTTATGCCAGTGAAAAGGAACAGAGAGCCCGCCATGCGCATAATCCTGATGATAGATATGGAGCGGAACAGGTTCGGTTCCATGCACGGTAAAATCCCGGATTCCGCCAGAAAGAACAGGGGAACAAGATTCAGGAGAAAAGAGCTCTTTTGAACGTTCTTTTTTCATAAAAGTCAAAATCCTTTCATTAAATACGAAAATCAGGTTAGAAAATATAAGATAATATCATTATACTGCTCTTATAGGAAAAAAGAAAGAGAGGACAGAAAATGAAAAGAGAGTGGTGGCATAGCTTAACCGTATATCAGATTTACACCAGAAGCTTCTGTGACAGCAACGGAGACGGCATCGGCGATTTTGGAGGGATTCTGCAGAAGCTGGACTATCTGCAGGAGCTTGGTGTTGGAGCCATCTGGCTTTCGCCTTTTAACGATTCTCCTAATTACGACAATGGATATGATGTCAGTGACTATTATAAAGTAATGGAAGAAGCGGGCACAATGGAAGAGCTGGAAGAACTGATCGCAGCCTGTGAAAAGCGGGAAATTGTGGTCATGATGGATCTTGTTTTAAATCATAGTTCCCATCTGCACCCATGGTTCCTGGAAGCCAGAAAGGATCGAAACAGTAAATACCATGATTTTTACATCTGGAAGGAAGGAACGAAGGAGCAGCCGCCAGAAGGCGGCGGAGCATTCTTTGGAGGAAGCACCTGGGAATGGGTGCCGGAGGTTCAGGAATATTATTATCACAGTTTCAGTGTAATGCAGCCGGATCTGAACTGGAAAAATCCGTCGCTTCGGAAAGAGCTGTACCGGATGATCCAGTTCTGGATGGATAAAGGGATCCGTGGTTTCCGGCTGGATGCAATTGACAATATTGTAAAAGATGGACATGGAGGAAATGATACTCATTCAGAGCAGATTCATACATACTTAATGGAAATGAATCAGAATACGTATGGGAAATCAGAACAGATCCTGACAGTGGGGGAAACCGGAGGTGCTACGGTAGAAATGGCACAGCAGTATTCTGATCCGGAAAGCCAGGAGCTCAGTATGATTTTTCAGTTTGAACTGATGGGAATCGACGGCATCCGAAGTGGAAACTGGGATCCGAAACCGTATACGCTGCCGCAACTGAAGCAGCTCTTTGAAAAATGGCAGACGGGACTGGAAGAAAAAGGATGGAACAGCCTGTTCTGGGGAAACCATGATTTTCCGCGTGTCGTATCGCGCTTTGGAAATGACAGGGAACCGTATCGGGAAAAATCAGCAAAAATGTTGGCTGTCCTTCTCCATGGGATGAAAGGAACTCCTTATATTTACCAGGGGGAAGAAATCGGTATGACAAATGTGTCAGGGCTTCGGATCGAGGACTATCAGGATATCGAGTCTGTAAATTTTGCCGAAGACCGTAAAAAAGAAGGCTGGGAGGAAGAAAAAATTCGTACCTATCTTGCACGGAACAGCCGGGACCATGCGCGGACGCCAATGCAGTGGAATGCGGAAAAACACGCCGGATTTACAGCGGGAACACCGTGGATGGCGGAAAATCAGAATTACGAGGAGATCAATGTAGAAAACAGCAGAAAAAATCCGGATTCCCTCTTCTATTTCTATCAAAAACTAATTGCGCTGCGTAGGAAAAATGACACTCTTGTTTATGGGGATTTCCGTCTGATTGAGGAAGAAAATCCGGATATTTTTGCTTATGAGAGAAATCTGGGAGAGAAAAAGCTGATTGTGCTCTGCAATTTCCGGGATACAGCGGCAGAGATGAAAGCCCGATATGATTTGACAAAAGGAACGGTTCTGATTCATAATGATACAGAAAGTCTCACAAAAGAAGTGTGGAAGTTACAGCCGTATGAGGCGTATATGATTGAACTTCTGCAGTAAAGAGACAGAAATGAAAAGCAGCAGGAGAAGAAAACTGCAGGAGCAACTGGAAACAGGAGGGAAAAAATGTATCGCGTTCTTCTTGTAGAAGATGAAGAAATTGAACTGGAGACATTGCGGGATTATATTGACTGGAAAAAGAACGGGATTTCCAGAGTATTTGCCGCGCGCAATGGCAGAAGGGCACTGGAGTGCCTGGAAGAAAATATGGCAGATATTGTGATTACGGATATTCAGATGCCAGGAATGAGTGGAATTGAACTGGCAGAGACGATCGTACGCCGGGGGTATCCATGCAAAATTGTTTTTCTGACAGGATATGATGATTTTTCCTATATCCATTCCGCTTTTCAGGTGAATGCCGTGGATTACCTTTTAAAGCCATTTACGATTGAAGAAGTAGAAGCATGTCTGAAAAAAGTGAGAAGTGAACTGGAGAAAAGTGAGATAGCAGACTGGTCGCGGAAAACGGCGGCGAAGCAGTTGCTGGAAATGGCTTTGCGGGAAAAACAGGAAACAGAGCTTTTACGGAAAAATTTCCGTGGTGTATTTGGAGAAGAACTGGAAGAGTGCAGGTTTGGAATCATAGCGGTTTATGGAAAAACGGAAGAAAACATCTGTAGCCAAATTCAGGAAAAATACAAGGGCATCCGTTACATCAGCAAAACGGAACGGATCAGCATTCTGCTGCTGGCGGGGTATCTGTCGGTGAAAGATACGGCATTTCAGATCTGGAATGATTTGAAAGAAGACGCACCGAGAGCCGTTGGATGGTGCAGTGGAGCATGGACAGCTGACTGCCTGTACGAAAAGGCGGAAAAACTTCGGAACTGTTGTGTTCTGGCATTTCATATGGATCCACCGGAACTTTTCTGTGCAGATGAAAAAGAAACGGAAGAGGAAAAAGCATATCATTTCCGGGAACAGAAGGAGCGGAGAGAAGAAATCTGTCGTCTGGTCAGCAACGGGAAAAAGCAGGAAACGCTGCAGACCATGAAAGATTATTTTCAACAGCTAAAGGGGCTTGCGCCGAAAACATTTGCGGGAGAAGTTTACAATCTCTATATGTATCTATGGAACCGTCTTGTTTTGAGCGATGAACTGCTGGAAAACTGGATGGAAGCAGAAAAAATTTTGAGAGAAAATGAAATTTTTGAAGCAAACAACAGTTATCAGATGCGGGAAAAGATGAAGCAGTATCTGGAACGGATGTTGGCATTTTTTGAAGAACAGAATCAAAATCCAAATTACTATGCCGTTTATCAGGTAAAAACATATCTTCAGGAGCACTGCTCGGAAAGCGCAGATATCGAGAAGCTGGCCGCGGAGGTCGGTTTGTCTCCGAATTATCTGAGGAGCCTGTTTAAAGAGGCAACAGGAAAAACGATTTTGGAATACAATACGGAAATGCGTCTGCAGAGGGCGGCGGAACTGTTAAAGAATAAGAAAAATAAAGTACGGGAAGTGAGTCTGGCGGTTGGATATGAAAATGTTTCTTACTTTGGCGTTGTTTTTCAGAAAAGATTTGGAGTGACACCAAATGAATATCGTAAAATGGTATAAAAATCGGAGTTTTCAGTTTAAACTGGTGATCGGCTATCTGGTACTGGCACTGATTCCAATGCTGTGTGTTACCTGGTACAGTTATGGAAAAACAAGGAATGTGCTTCTTACTGAAGCATATCAGAGTGCAGAACAGGAAGCAGAACGAATTGAAAAAAATTTTTCTACGATGGTCGAGCCTTACGAAACAATTCTGGATGTGCTGTATGTGGATCAGATGCTGAGCGGATATTTGTTTCAGGATTACAGCAACGATTCTTATGAAGATATGTTTTACTATATTGATAAGAAGCTCAGCGAAATCTGTCTGATGAATGCAGGAATTTACAAAATCTGTTTTTACAGCAACAATGAAACGCTTCCGCAGGATAATTATTATTTTTATTCCATGCAGGATCTAGATCGGAGGGAATGTGTGCTGACATTTGATGCGATAGGGGAAACGGTATTCTGTGGGACATCTGGAGACGGAAAAGCATTTCATATGAATCGTCTGATGAATTTTTATCCACAGGGCGGGATGAAGGGCGTACTGTCGTTACAGATTGAAAATCAGCAGATACAGCCCCTCCTCGAAACAATAAATTCCACCGATGAAATTTATCTGGTGGATCAAAAAGGATATATTCTGGCTGCTTCCGAACCGGAAATGGCAGGCCTTCCGATCCGGACCAGAATGCCGGAAGAGGATCTGGAGCAGAAAGCGCAGATTGAGTTTGAGCGTGACGGCATTTCAAAAATCGGAAATATCCAGAGCGGAGTTTTCGGAACAAAAATTCTTGTGATTTCGGATAAGGAGACGGTTTTAAAAGACGCAAAAGCTGTTTCAAGAAGGATGCTGTTCCTGATCCTCTGCAGCGCGGCTATGGTATTTCTCTGCATTATCTGTTACACAAGATGGATTTCCATGCGGGTGCAGAAAGTGGTGTATGCAGCAAAACGGATGGGACAGGGAGAATTTGATTACCGTCTGGAAAATATGGGAGAAGATGAGATCGGACAGATCGGGCTGGCGTTTAATCAGCTCAGTGATCAGATTCAGGAGTTAATTCGGGAAAATTACGAAAAGAAAATCCGGATTCAGACGAGCGAACTGAATTTGCTGCAGGAACAGATCAATCCGCACTTTCTTTACAATGCACTTGCGGTTATTTCAGCACTGGCGATGCGGGAAGGTGGAAAACAGACGATGCAGGCGGTCAAAAATTTGTCCAGCTTCTATCGGATTTCCCTGAATAAGGGAAAACAGGTGCTTTCCATCCAGGAAGAAGTGGAACTGCTGCAGAGCTATCTGAAAATCCAGCAGATGCGTTTTCGGGACAGCGTACAGGTGGAGTATGAGATTGCAAGAGAAGTACTGACATATCGAACCATTAAACTTCTTCTGCAGCCGCTGGTTGAAAATGCCATTCACCATGCGAGAAAAGAGGAAGAAGTTCTCCACATTGCGGTCAGAATTCAAAAAGAAGAAAGGGATGTGGTATTCCAGGTGACAGATGATGGATGTGGAATCAAGGCGGAAAAACTGATTAAACTGCGAAGTTCTCTGCGGCGCTCAGAGGAAGGATATGGACTGAGAAATGTTGCAAACAGGGTTCGTCTGGCTTATGGAGAGAATTATGGGGTCCGAATAGAAAGCCAGGAAGGATATGGAACGACAGTTTCTGTCAGAATTCCAGTAAACGAATAAAAAATCAAACAAAGCAGAAATAACTTTGTATTGTTTGCATAGAAGAGAAAACAGAAACCGGTTGATAAAGGTGATTTTGCCCGTCAGCCGGTTTCTGTTTCGTTAGATATTGACAGAAATCGTAAGAAAACAACAGAATAAAAAAGAGAATTATAAAACTCCGTTAAATCGAGATAGAAATCATAAAAAAGTGAGATTGTTGCAGGACAGACTATCCATTAGAATGGAAACATAGACAGCAAGAGTGTACAAGATGAACAAAAAGAAGAAAGAAGGAGAAGGCATGAAAAAAGAAAACGTGCATGCAAAGCACAAAAAAAGCCTCGCGGAACGGTTCTGGAAACAGAAATATCTGTTTTTACTGCTGCTTCCATCGTTGGTATGGGTCATTCTGATCTGCACCAATGACAGGACTGTATATGTCCTTCATCAACTACACGCCGCAGGGTAGCGGCTATTTTGCGGATATGGCGAATTCGCAGTTTGTCGGTCTTGACTGGTTCAAGTATTTCTTTTCCACAGATTTCACAAAAATCATGAGAAACACACTGGCAACCAGCTTACTGACACTGTTATTCTCATTCCCGCTGCCAATCATTCTGGCGCTTTGCCTGAATGAAGTTCGAAACCAGAAGGCAAAGAAATTTGTACAGACCGCATCTTATATTCCCTATTTTATTTCCTGGGTTATTGCGGCAAACATTTTCCTTACATTCCTTTCTTCAGACGGCGTCATCAACAATCTGTTAAAATTCCTCGGATTAACCGATGAGTCGATTCTGTTTTTCCAGAAAGGACCATATTTCTGGTGGATCATCGCGATCGCAAATGCGTGGAAGGTACTTGGATACAATGCGATTATCTATATGGCGGCAATCTCCGGCATCAGCCAGGATATGTATGAAGCAGCGGATGTGGATGGTGCGACGAGAATGCAGAAGATTCTGCATATCACACTTCCGGCATTAAAGCCGACCATTATGATTCTTCTGATTCTGGCAATCGGAGGTGTTCTGAATACAGGATATGAGCAGCAGCTGTTGATGTCTAATGATGCTATTTTAAATTATTCTGATGTACTTGATACGTATGCATACCGCTATGGTTTGAAAAACGGAATGTATTCTTACGGTACTGCAGTAGGATTCTTTAAATCCGCAGTCTCCTTCATTCTGGTCATCAGTGCAAATGCACTTTCGAAGAAATTCAGTGATGATAATACGGCACTGTTTTAGGAGGAAGGAAAATGAGAGAAAAAGCAATTAAAATCAAAAGAAAACGTTGTGCCAGTGACTGGTTTCTTGATATTTTCAAAGTGGTTTTTCTGGTGTTAGTTACTGTGATCTGTGTGTATCCGTTCTGGAACATTTTTGTGGTATCCATTAACGATGCAACCGATGCACTGCGCGGCGGGCTCTACTTTCTGCCGAGAAAACTGAGTCTGGCAAGTTATAAAGATATTCTGGGACGTGCCACATTTTTGCATGGCATTCTGATCACTGTACTTCGTACTGCAATTGGTACACCGCTGGCGGTCCTTGTCACGACAGCACTTGCCTATGTGCTTTCCAGAAAAGAGCTGCTGTTCCGGAAACAGCTGAACCTGTTCTTTATCTTCACCATGTATTTTGGCGGCGGAATGGTTCCGTATTATATGGTATTAAAGAGCCTTGGAATGCTGAATAATTTCATTGTATTTATTTTCCCGAACCTGGTAAGTGTTTATAATATGATTCTGGTAAAGAATTATATAGAGGGAATGCCGGCAGAGATTTTTGAATCGGCGAAAATTGACGGAGCAAACGATCTGACAGTTTTCTTTAAAATGGTAATTCCATTGTCCAAGCCGATTATTATGACCATTGCACTGTTTGTTGCAATTACACATTGGAAT
>OICY01000603.1_pt1 | contig 13128 bp, 10 predicted proteins | sample 1581441 | NCBI WGS metagenome assembly OICY01 (sample SAMEA3882514, study PRJEB24775) | human gut metagenome | biome: human-associated habitat; feature: intestine environment; material: feces | place: Netherlands | collected 2009/2010 | reverse complement strand
GGACAACACACGCGGCATCGGGTACGAGATCGAGCTGATCCGCAAGGACCTGATTGCGATGGCGGCACAGGCCGAGGCCCGGCGCGACTATCTGCCGTCGGTCATCGGGGACGTAGAGGTTTTTAAGCGGAATCTGCTGGCCAGCATGCCCAAGCCGAAGTTTGCGGATTACATGGCAGACAGCCTTGTGTGGCTGTGCACCTTTGCGTTGGTTTCCACCGCGACCTATACGGTGATGGGCCGCCCGTGGGACTGCTATTATGACGCGGTCTGGCTTGTGCTCTGCATTGCCATTATGATGCCCAGTGCGTGGCTGCTGCAGCGCATTGTCCCCGCCGAGTGGGCGGCTTCCACCGAAAAAGGTGTGCGGTACGGCGTCATTACAGCCGCCATGATGCTTTTGTGGTTCGTGGAGTTTTGGCTCGTCGACAAATGGGTCACGCCGCTGCTGCCCGCGGTGGGCCTGCCCAACCTTGCGGCAGTCATCCTGTTCGGCGCGGCACTGGCAGCGCTGCTTATCTGGCGCAACCATCGCCGCAACGAGCTTGCCGAAAAACGGCCCTGGCGGGATGTGATGGAGAAATAAAAGCGTCCCCCGATGGTGCGGAACCATCGGGGGACGCTTTGCCTTCCCCTGCGGGGGAAGGTGGCCGAACGCAGTGAGGTCGGATGAGGGGCGAGCTTTCCGCAATTGCCCATAAACGGGTTGCTGCGGGAAGGTCGCCCCTCATCAGTCACCTTCGGTGACAGCTTCAGTCTACGCGCCAAGTGCCGCCTACGGCGGTTGCGCTTCGACACGCGCCTGCGGGCGCAGCCCCTCGGGGGAAGCCTTTTAAATATGCTCCAAAATCTTGTTGCCCATCTCGGTGCAGCCTACCCTGGTGCAGCCGGGAGCCATCATGTCGGCGGTGCGGTAGCCTTCGTCGAGAACAGCGTTGACAGCCGCCTCGATCTCGTCGGCCTCGGCGGGCATATCGAAGCTGTAGCGCAGCATCATAGCCGCAGAGAGGATGCAGGCAATCGGGTTGACGACGTCCTGCCCGGCAATATCGGGTGCAGAGCCGTGGATCGGCTCATACAGGCCGCAGGTGCCCTCGCCCAGCGAGGAGGACGGCACCATGCCGATGCTGCCGGTGATCTCACTGGCCTCGTCGGAGAGAATGTCGCCGAACATATTTTCCGTCACAATGACGTCAAACTGCGCAGGGTTCTTGCAGATCTGCATGGCGCAGTTGTCCACGAACATCTCGCTGTACTCGACCTCGGGGTACTCGGCCTGCAGGCGGTGCATGACGGCGCGCCACAGGCGGCTGGTGTCCAGCACGTTGGCCTTGTCCACACAGGTCAGCTTTTTGCGGCGCTTCATCGCCGTCTCAAAGCCGATGCGGCCAATGCGCTCGATCTCGTGCTCGGAGTAGGGCATCGTGTCGATGGCGACCTTCTCGCCGTTCTGCTCGATGGTCTTATGCTCGCCGAAGTAGACGCCGCCGATCAGCTCACGCACAACGATGAAGTCAATGCCCTGGTCAACGATGGACTTTTTCAGCGGGGAGGCGTCCGCCAGCTGCGGCCAGATCTTGGCCGGGCGGTTGTTGGCGTAGAGGCCCATGCCCGCGCGCAGGCGCAGCAGCCCCTTCTCGGGGCGCTGGTCGCCGGGCAGGCCCTCCCACTTGGGGCCGCCGATGGCGCCGAGCAGGACGCTGTCAGAGCTTTTGCACTTTTCCAGCTCCGACGCGGGGAGCGGGTCGCCGAACCTGTCGATGGCCTCGCCGCCCATGTAGGCGCGGGTGTAGGTGAAGGTGTGGCCATGCCTGGCCGCGATCTTATCCAGGACGCGCACCGCCTGGGTCACGATCTCGGGGCTGGAGCAGTCGCCGTAGATCAGAGTGATGTTTTTGTTCATGGGTGTCTCCTCTCTCTCTTGGCTCCCTCTGCGAGGGAGCTGTCGCCGCGGCGACTGAGGGAGAGAGCCTTACCGTTAGCTGCTGCTTGCGGGAAGTTCTCTCCCCCACCGCCTGCGGGCGGAGCCCCCTCGCAGAGGGGGCCAAGGGGTCATTTCAAGCTGTTCATCAGGCCGCCCTTGGCGATGATGTTCTGGATGAACGGCGGGAACGGGGCGGCCTGGAAGGTCCGGCCCGTCGTCTCGTCGGTGATGACGCCGGTGTCAAAGTCGATGCTGACCGTGTCGCCCTCGGCGATTGCCTCGCTTGCGGCGGGACATTCGAGGATCGGCAGGCCGATGTTGATGGCATTGCGGTAGAAGATGCGGGCAAAGCTTTTGGCGATGACGCAGCTGATGCCGGAGGCCTTGATGGCGACGGGCGCGTGCTCACGGGAGGAGCCGCAGCCGAAGTTCTCGCCGCCGACCATGATGTCACCGGCCTTGACGCGGGCAACAAAGCTCTTGTCGATGTCCTCCATGCAGTGGCTGGCCAGCTCGGCCTCACTCTGGGTGTTCAGGTAGCGGGCCGGGATGATGACGTCGGTGTCAATGTTGTCGCCGTATTTGAAAACAGGACCTTTTGCGTTCATAGCTCAAACCTCCCTCGGGTCAGTGATGTAGCCGGTCAGTGCGCTGGCCGCCGCGGTGGCGGGGCTGGCGAGGTAGACCTCGGAATCCACATGGCCCATGCGGCCCACGAAGTTGCGGTTGGTGGTGGAGACACAGCGCTCCCCCGCCGCCAGAATGCCCATGTAGCCGCCCAGGCAGGGGCCGCAGGTGGGCGTCGAGACGATGCAGCCCGCGTCGATGAACGCCTCGGTGTAGCCGCGCAGGATGCACTCCTTGTAGACGGCCATCGTGGCGGGGATGATGATGCCGCGCACGCCCTTAGCAATGTGTCTGCCCTTCAGAATCTCGTAGGCGGCCTCCATGTCCTCAATGCGTCCGTTCGTGCAGGAGCCGATGACGATCTGGTCGATCTTGATGTCTTTGCCCTCTTTCGCAAGGTGGGTGTTCTCCGGCAGGTGCGGGTAGCTGACCGTCGGCTCGAGCGCGTCAAGGTCGATGACGATGCTGCGCTCATACTCGGCGTCGGGGTCGGCCTCGTACTTGACCCACGGGCGCTGGCTGCGGCCCTTCAAATATGCCTCGGTGATTTCATCCACCGGGAAGATGCCGTTCTTGGCACCGGCCTCGATGGCCATATTGCAGATGCAGAGGCGGTCCTCCATCGTCAGGGACTTCACACCGTCACCGACGAATTCCAGGCTCTTGTACAGTGCGCCGGAAACGCCGATCTCACCGATCAGATGCAGAATGACGTCCTTGCCTGTGACAGGCTTGTGCAGCTGACCCTTGAGTTCGACCTTGATGGCGGCGGGGACCTTGAACCAGGCCATGCCCTTTGCCATACCGGCGGCCATATCCGTGGAGCCGACGCCGGTGGAGAACGCGCCCACCGCGCCGTAGGTGCAGGTGTGGCTGTCCGCGCCGATGATGCAGTCGCCCGCGGTCACGATGCCCTTTTCGGGCAGGAGCGCGTGCTCAACGCCCATCTGGCCGACGTCGTAGAAGTTGAGGATGTCGTACTTGTCTGCGAACTCGCGGCACTGCTTGGACTGGGTCGCGCTCTTGATGTCCTTGTTGGGGACAAAGTGGTCGAGCACGATGTTGACGCGGGTCTTGTCAAAGACGGAATCAAAGCCCGCCTTGTTGAACTCATTGATGGCCACCGGGGTCGTAATATCGTTGCCGAGCACGATGTCGAGCCTGGCGTTGATGAGCTGGCCCGCCGTAACGGCTGCTTTCCCGCAGTGGGCCGCTAAGATTTTCTGGGTCATGGTCATGCCCATGGTCGTGTACCTCCGTTTTGTTGGGATAAGGGCGGTTGTTTAAATAATAAAGAATAAATAAGAAATAATAAATATGGTGGAGTTTTTGCCCTTATGGGCAAAAACAAATTTCGTAGGGGCGGATTCCATATCCGCCCGTGCCCGTTCGCGGCGGAGCATACTTCCGCGGGCGCATATAGAATGCGCCCCTACGGGAGTCTTTTTTTGAGCGGAGCGCAGCGACGCGGTCCACAAAATTTATTATTTATTATTTATTATTTCTTATTTTTTATTTGCCTATCTGCTCACTTATTGTTAATAGCGCTGACTAAAGCCTTAATGCCCGCCACGATAATATCGGTGTGGGTACCGCAGCCCCAGGTCTCCTCACCGGAGGCCCATTTCAGGCCGACGTAGGAGCAGGCGCGGGAGTTCGTGTCGGAATCCAGAGCGTGCTCACTGTAGTGTACGAGCGTAAAGTGCATCCCGGTCTGCTGCTCGATGGCCGTGGCAACGGCATCCAGGCGGCCATTGCCGGTGGCCGTGCACTTGACCGTGCTGCCGCCGCCGGTGACGACGACATTTGCCGTAATGCTGCCGTCCGAGTTCTGGATGAAGTGCGCGTCCGGCACATTGAGCGGCTGGGTGTGGTTGAGGTAGCTGTTCTCAAAGACGCCCAGCACCTCCTTCACGCTCAGCTCGCGGTGCTCGTGGTCGCTGACGTCCTTGACGCGGTAGCCGAGGTCCTCACGCATCTTCGGCGGCGGATTGTAGCCGTAGTTCTGCTGCAGCAGGAAGCCGATGCCGCCCTTGCCGCTCTGGGAGTTGATGCGGATGACGTCGGCATCGTAGGTACGGCCAATGTCGTGCGGGTCAATGGGGATGTACGGGCAGGTCCACTGGTGGAGCTGCTTCTCTTTGCGCCAGGTCATGCCCTTGGCGATGGCGTCCTGATGGCTGCCGCTGAACGCCGCGAATACCAGTGCGCCCGCATAGGGCGTGCGCTCATAGACGTGCATCCGGGTCACGCGCTCATAGACCTCGCAGATGGCGGGCATATTGCTGAAATCGAGATGCGGGTCTACGCCGTGGCTGTACATGTTCATGGCCAGCGTAATGGCATCGACATTGCCGGTGCGCTCACCGTTGCCGAACAGGCAGCACTCGATGCGCTGGGCACCGGCCAAGACGGCCAGCTCGGCGTCGGCAACGCCGCAGCCGCGGTCATTGTGCGGATGGGTAGACAAAATAACGCTGTCACGATATTTCAGGTGTTTGGAACACCACTCGATCTGGTTGGCGTAGATGTGCGGCATGCTCATCTCCACCGTGACCGGCAGGTTGATGATCATGGGGCGATCCGGCGTGGGCTGCATGACGTCGAGAACGGCGTTGCAGACCTCGACGGCGTATTCCGGCTCGGTGCCGGTGAAGCTCTCGGGGCTGTACTCGAACAGGAAGTTGCCCTCGTACTCCTCGCTCAGCTGCTTGACGAGCTTGGCACCATCGACGGCGATCTTTTTGATCTCCTCCTTCGACTTTTTGAATACCTGCTCACGCTGGGCGACGCTGGTGGAGTTGTAGAAGTGGATGATGGCACGGGGCGCACCCTTGACGGCCTCAAACGTCTTGCGGATGATGTGGTCGCGGCACTGGGTCAGGACCTGCACGGTCACGTCCTGCGGGATGCGGTTGCCGTCGATCAGGGTGCGCAGGAACTCATACTCGGTCTCGCTGGCAGCGGGGAAGCCGACCTCGATCTCCTTGAAGCCGATTTTGACCAGCATATCGTAAAATTCGAGCTTTTCCTCCAGGCTCATCGGCACGATGAGGCTCTGGTTGCCGTCGCGCAGATCCACGCTGCACCAGGCTGGGGCCTGCTCGATATGGTCCTTCTGGGGCCACTCATAGACATGGCCGGGCTCTACCGGCGGCGGATAATACCCTACACTGTACTTGGTTGCGTCCATCATAATAAAACTGCCTCCTTCAAAGCGTTCGGTTCGCGCTTTGAAGGAGGCATACATAAAACCGTCCCCCAAAGGCGAAAGACCTTTGAGAGACGGGAGCAAGATCAACGTTGCTGTACCCGCGGTACCACTCTCATTGCTGTAAAACAGCCGCTCTGTACGATCAGCCACCGGGCGAATCGCGCCTGCATGATAACGGTCAGGTTCCGTCCGCGCCTACCTGTCAGCGCGGCTGCTCCGGGGCCAGTATACAGCGCCTGCCATACCGCCTTGCACCGTCCGGCGGCTCTCTGAAATGGGATGAGTGCTGCTTTCTCCCCTTCACTGCATTTGGAATGGTTTTATTTTAGCGGATTTTGGGGGGAATGTCAAGAGATTTTTGCTGTTTTTTCAAGGATGTGTTTTAGTTGGAGCAACAATGTTTGTAGGGGGTGGCGTCCTCGACGCCCCGCGGGCGCATATGGAATGCGCCCCTACTTTTCTTTTTTTATTATGTATGCTATAATGTTTTCACTTGATTTGAAAGGATTCATCTATGCTTTACCATAAATACAAGCCGCTGGCATCGCGCGTCTACTGCACGGGGCTGGCGCTGTTGCTGGTGCTGAGCGAGGTTTTCAGCTCCAACGTACAGGATACGCTGCCGGGTTTCAGCCGCATCATGCGGCTGGGGCTGACCGGGTGCGCCGTGCTGCTTCTGGCCGGGAAAATTATCCTGCTGACCGGGTACGAGGCCCGCTGGCAGAAGGTGCTTATCGCCGTTGTGCTGGTCTACACGGCGTTTTCGTCGTGGTATGGCGGCGATCTGTGGTTCTTTTTGGCCGCACTTATCGGGCTGGGAGCCAAGGATGTGGATTGGGAGACCGTCCTGCGCGTCTATCTCGTTACGGCGGTGGCCGGGCTGGTGCTGGTGCAAGCGCTACACTTTACCACGCCGCTGATGCCCTACAAATTCTACTGCCGCAACTGGGATTTCGGCTACGGCCACTACAACGGCTTTGGCGCGCGGCTTGTCGGCGTGTTTTTTGCCTGGGCGTGGCTGCGGCATGACCGGCTGCGCGCCTTTGACTGGGCGGGACTGGCCGCGCTGGCGATCTTCACCTACAAGGTTCCCGGCAGCCGGGGGGCGTTCGGCGGCATGGCGGTGCTGTTTGTGCTGTTCTTTGTGCAGCGTTTGCTACCGAGACTGTTCGACAGCAAAATCTTTTACGGGCTGGCGCTGGCGCTGCCCGTCGTGCTGGCAGTGTTCAGCCTCTACGCCGGGTATGTCTACAATCCCGAGTGGCCCTATGAGCGGATGGCGCTGCTGCTGTTGAGCATTGCGTTGTCGGGGCGCTTTGAGATCTGGCACAACGTATTCTGGAGCGCGCCGCTTTCTTTATTGGGCGGCCTGCCCACCGATGGTGACGAGCACCACGCCATCGACAACACCTTTTTGGCCGTGCCGATGAACAAGGGTCTGCTGGGCGCGATCCTGGTTGCAGCGGTCTTTCTGCTGCTGCTGTGGCGGCTGGCAAAAAAGCATTGCTCCACCGAGGTCATCTGCCTGGTAGCGCTGACGCTGTATCTCTTTATGGAGAATAAGCCGTTTTTGCTCTCCGCCAACCCGTTTTTGCTGATGCTGCCGGTGGTGTTTTTTAACGCAGAGACCGGCAAAGTACAATCCGAATCGTAAAAAAGCCGCCGACCGGTTTTGTCCGGTCGGCGGCAATTTTTATTATGGTTTAGCGGTTCTGCGGGCCGTTCTTCAGGATGACGTCATGGCTGCCGCCCTCGACAATGGAGGTGGAAGAAACGACGGTCAGGCGTGCTTTTTCCTGCAGCTCGGGGATGGAGAGCGCACCGCAGTTGCACATGGTAGAGCGCACCTTGTACAGCGTCGTCTGCACGCCGTCGGCCAGGGGGCCGGCGTAGGGCACGTAGGAATCGACGCCCTCCTCAAAGCTCAGCTTCTGAGCGCCGCCCAGGTCGTAGCGCTGCCAGTTGCGGGCGCGGTTGGAGCCCTCGCCCCAGTACTCCTTGACGTAGTTGCCGCCGACGCGCAGCTTGTTCGTCGGGGACTCGTCGAAGCGGGCGAAGTAGCGGCCCAGCATAACGAAGTCCGCACCCATGGCCAGCGCCAGCGTGATGTGGTAATCCTGCACGATGCCGCCGTCGGAGCAGATGGGGATGTAGACGCCGGTCTCCTTGTAGTACTCGTCGCGGGCCTTGGCGACCTCAATGACCGCCGTAGCCTGACCGCGTCCGATGCCCTTAGTCTCGCGGGTGATGCAGATGGAGCCGCCGCCGATGCCGATCTTGATGAAGTCTGCGCCGGCCTTGGCCAGGAACAGGAAGCCCTCGCGGTCAACGACGTTGCCTGCGCCGACCTTCACCTTGTCGCCGTAGTTCTCGCGGATCCAGGCGATGGTACGGGACTGCCACTCGCTGAAGCCCTCGGAGGAGTCGATGCAGAGCACATCCACACCGGCCTCTACCAGCGCGGGCACGCGCTCGGCGAAGTCGCGGGTGTTGATGCCCGCGCCGACAATGTAGCTCTTGTTCTCGTCGAGCAGCTCGTTGACGTTCTCCTTGTGGGAGTCATAGTCCTTGCGGAAAACCATATACTGCAGGTGGCCTTCCTCATCGACGAGCGGCAGGGAGTTGATCTTGTTGTCCCAGATGATGTCGTTGCAGTCATGCAGGCTGGTGGTGGCGGGGGCCGTGACCAGCTTGTCCAGCGGGGTCATGAACTCGGTGACCTTGAGGTCCATCGTCATGCGGGACAGGCGGTAGTCGCGGCTGGCCACGATGCCCAGCAGCTTGCCGTGGGCGGTGCCGTCGTCGGTGATAGCGACGGTGGAGTGACCGGTGCGGGTCTTGAGGTCGAGCACATCGCCCAAGGTAGCCTCCGGGGGCAGGTTGGAGTCGGAGGTGACAAAGCCCTTCTTGTAGGCCTTGACGCGGCGGACCATATCGGCCTCCTGCTCAATGGTCTGGGAGCCGTAGATGAAGGAGACGCCGCCCTGCTTGGCCAGGGCAATCGCCAGCTTCTCACCGGAGACGGACTGCATGATGGCGGAGACCATCGGGATGTTCATTTCCAGCGGGCAGGCTTCCTCGCCCTTGCGGTACTTGACCAGCGGGGTTTTCAGGCTGACAGCCGTAGGGACGCACTCCGAGGAGGAGTAGCCGGGGACCAGCAGATATTCACCAAAGGTACGGGACGGCTCGGAAAAATAATATGCCATAATACACGCTCCTGACTTTCCTGTTTCGATGTTATTTGCTTATTATAGAGATTGTACCACAACCGCGGACAAAATACAAAGTTTTCTGCGGAAATCTTTCTTGCACTGTCAAAACGAAAGTTGTGGATTTTGAACAATGGATTGGGTGTGTAGTATGACTTTGGGGCGGCCGGGCGGGATTACTGCGTCGTCGTCAGCACTACATCGCCCATCGGCGCGGTAAGGGTCACGCTGCGGGGCGCGGCGGCTGTTTGGGTGTAGATGCTGCTCATCGTCCTGCCGTTGAACACCACATTCCCCATGGACGTTTGCAGGTCAAGCGCGTAATCGTCGGGCCTGCCGTCCACCGTCAGGCCAATATCGCCCATGGCAGCTTCGACTTTAGCGGTTTCAACGCCCGCCAGCAGCCCCAAATCAAAATCGCCCATTGAGATATTCGCCGTAAACTGCTCTGCCTGCACGGTGCTACCGGTAAAGTTGCCCATCGCCAGGTCTAAGTCGATGCTGTCGGCGGCGATGGTATTGCTGTTGTCAAATTCTGCATCGCCCATAGCGGCAGTGATGGAGAGCCTTTTAAAATGGAAGGTATTCGCATCCGGCACGGACAGGACAAACTCAGGCTCGGGCCCCGGCTCTTTGCCGAGGTTGTAGTTGGCGGGCACCTTGTAGCTGACACGCACCGGGCTTGTGTTGTCGCCCGTGTTGGTAAAGGTGAACCAGTCCTGACGCAGGTTCGTGCAGGAAAGGGTCGGCTCCGCCGCACCACTGTCCACAACGACTGTGACCGCGCCGTAGTCGATGTCGAAGGTTATATTTTTGGCGTCGGCCAGACCGGTGGTGAAATCCATCTTCTCCAATGGGCTGCCGCTGTCCGCGTCCTCGGTGGCGGCGGTCCCGTTGTAAAAATCCTCGTTACGGACAAGACCGGATGCAGCAGTTTCTTCCTCCGTCGGCGCAACAACCATCGACGCTGTGCCGCCGCCGGGCTTTGCAAAACTCAGCACAAGGACGCCCAGCTGAATGAGCAGTGCCGCAACAATGACAACGGCGAAAATCAGCCACATGGTTTTTGCCCCGGGACCGTGCTTTTGGGGCCGGGCGGGCTGTGGGTCGGCGGCGGGCGGCTCCGGGGCGGCGGGTGGCACAGCACCGCCGCGTGCGCTCTCGGGTGCGGCAGGGTCGGCGTCCGGCGTCAGCCCCTCCCCTTCCAGAATCTTGCGGGCGGCCTCGGCAGGGTCGCCCAGCTCGGCGGCGGTGGTGTCCTCGTTGTCGGGGCCTGCGGCGTCGAAGTATTCCTCATAATAATTCAGTGCGTCGCGGCGCGCATCAGCAGGCAGGGCAGACAGCCGCTTTTCCAGCTCGGATAAGTACTCGTATTTTTTCATTGCTGCTCCCCCTTAAAGAGCTTGTTGATCTTTGTGGTGTAGGCTTCCCACTCGGCGGTAAACTCTGCCAGCCGTGCGCGGCCTGCGGGCGTGATTTGATAGTAGCGGCGGTTGCGGCCATTGAAGGCTTCGTCATGGACGGTCAGGCAGCCGTCCTTTTGCAGGCGGCGCAGCACCGGGTACAGCGTGGATTCCGACAGGTCCAGTACCGTGCGGACCTCCTGCGTGATCTTATAGCCGTAGGTGCCCGTTTCCTCCCGCCCGACGACAGCCAGCACAATGGCATCCAGCAGCCCCGCCGTGGTGTTGATGGCCATAGGGTGCCCCCTTTCCGGGTGTATGGTGTATAGGGTTATATATTATATAGCATATAATATTGTAGATTGCAATAGGCTGCCGCAACAAAATTATGTAGGGGCGGACATGGTTCACCCCCCGGTCTCGTGTGGCAGTACATACGCTTCCGCGCCGCCGCATAGTAGGGGCCGGACATGTCCGGCCCTGGCGCTATAAGGTATAGCCGCGTTTACGGGAAGGCCGCGGGCCGGGCATGCCCGGCCCCTACAGGGCTGCACGCCCGGAATCGCGCGGTTACCGCAGAGTCGGCAGACAAACAAGATTTGCCCGTCCGCCTTCACTTCTCTATTTCCTTATATAAATACCCCAGCGCGTCTCTCAGGCCACCCAGCTCGTCTATGAGTCCCTCCTCCACGGCCTGCCGGCCATCCAGGACCGTGCCCATGTCCATGACCAGTTCCCCCGTATTGTGCATGAGCTGGGTGAACCGCCGGGCCGTTATTTTGGAGTGCTCCGTCACAAAGCTGACAATGCGTTCCTGCATCTGCTCAAAATAGCGCAGCGTCTGCGGCACGCCCAGCACCATGCCGGAGTGGCGCACCGGATGGACCGTCATTGTCGCGGTGGGCACAATAAAGCTGTGCCGCGCCGCGACGGCCAGCGGGATGCCGATGGAGTGCCCGCCGCCCAGCACCAGCGTGGCGCTCGGCTTGCTGACTCCCGCGATCAGCTCTGCCAGCGCCAGCCCGGCCTCCACGTCGCCGCCGACAGTGTTCAAGATGACCAGCAGCCCCTCGATCTCGGGGTCCTCCTCAATGTCCACCAGCTGCGGGATGACGTGCTCATATTTTGTCGTCTTTTGCGCATCAGGCGAAAGGGTGTGCCCCTCGATCGTGCCGATGACCGTCAGGCAGTGGATGGCGTGGCGGCCCTTCGTCGCAGGCACAATGCCATCGTCGGTGATCAAATCGTGCTCCAGACGCTTCAGCGCGGCGTTTTCGGTGGGGTTTAGCTTGGGGCGGGCCTTGGCTTTGGGCTTTTTTGCGTTCGCTTCCATTCCTGCTCTCCTTATAACAAAAGTAGCTGCACAGACTAAGTCTGCGCAGCGGCAATGCAAAATATGCGCGGTTTCGGGTGACGGGCCAATGGGGTTTGTCGATGTTGTCAAAAAGTTTCAGGTTATTTTTGTACAACCGTCTAATATTTGGAAAATCAGCCAAAAACTTAGACAAAAAATTGACAATTGGTGCGGCACATTTTATAATAGTTATAAATGAGTATTGCAGATGTGAGGTAATCGAGCATGGCTGTTCAAAACAAGGTGTCGCTTCCGGTCATTAAGCGGCTGCCGAAATATTATCGGTATCTGACCAATCTTTCTGCCGACGGCAAGGACAAGATTTCGTCCAGCGAGCTGGCCCACATGATGGGCACCACCGCCAGCCAGGTGCGGCAGGATTTCAACTGCTTTGGCGGGTTCGGCCAGCAGGGCATCGGCTACAAGGTCGATGTGCTGCGCGCCGAGATCGGCAATCTGCTGTTTGGCGACGGCGAAAAGCTGCCTACCATTTTGGTCGGTGCCGGCCGTCTGGGTTCTGCGGTGTCCAGCTTCATCAGCCGCGACGCCAACGGCTACAAGCTGCTGGGCGTCTTTGACGTCAACCCCGACCTGATCGGGAAAGAAATGTGCGGCGTACCTATTCTGCCGCTGAGTGACCTGGACAAATTCTGTGCGGAGCATCACCCCGAGGTGGCCGTGCTCTGCGTGCCGCGCCAGAGCGCCATGGATCTGGCCGGGGAACTGGTGAACCAGGGCATCAAGGGCTTCTGGAATTTCAGCCACTACGATCTGTCCGTGGAGTATCCCGACGTCACAGTGGAGAACGTCCACCTTGGCGACAGCCTGATGAGCCTGGGGTACAGGCTGAGAAATCAGGAAAAGTGATATCTCTATAAAAAGACCGCCTTGTAGGGGCCGCACATGTGCGGCCCTCAGCCTACTGGTTGACGCGCGATTGCGGGAAGGTTGAGGGCCGGGCATGCCCGGCCCCTACGGTTATCAATAAACCGATAAGGAGCCAACATGGCAAAACTATATTTTCGGTACGGCGCAATGAACAGCGGCAAGACCACCGCCCTGATGCAGGTCGCCCACAACTATAAAGAGCGCGGCATGCGGGTGCTGATCCTCAAGCCTGCCATCGACACAAAGGGGCAGGACTCGATCGTCTCCCGGCTGGGTATCTGCTGCAAGGTGGATCAGCTCGTCACCCCCGAGGTAGACATTACGGAGTTGGTCCGGGCCGATGAGGCTGCCCACGGCAAAATTGCCTGCGTGCTTTGCGATGAGAGCCAGTTTTTCACGCCCGAGCAGGCCGACCAGCTGTTTCTTGTCACGGTCGATCTGGGCATTCCGGTCATCTGCTACGGCCTGCGGGCTGATTTCATGATGCGCGGCTTTCCCGGCTCGAC
>OICY01000595.1_pt1 | contig 13198 bp, 10 predicted proteins | sample 1581441 | NCBI WGS metagenome assembly OICY01 (sample SAMEA3882514, study PRJEB24775) | human gut metagenome | biome: human-associated habitat; feature: intestine environment; material: feces | place: Netherlands | collected 2009/2010 | reverse complement strand
CGCTGATCTTGATCTCACTGGTGGAGATCATCTTGATGTTGATGTTCTGGTTGAACAGGGCCTCGAACATCGTGGAGGCCACGCCGGAGTGGCTCTGCATACCCGCGCCGACGATGGAGACCTTCGCGCAGGTCTTGTCAACGGTGATGTCGCCGCCGCCGATGCGGTGCGTGGCGTTTTTCAGCGCGGCAACGGCGCTTTCGGCGTCGCCCAGGGGCACGGTGAAGCTCATGTCCTTCTTGCCGTCGCGGCCCGTAGTCTGCAGAATGATATCAACATTGATGTTCTTCTGGGCCAGCAGGCTGAAAATTTTGAACGACATACCGGGCACATCCGGCACGTCCTTCACGGTCAAAACGGCGACGTCGGTGTCCTTTGCAACACCCTTGATGAGCATACCTTCCACTTTGGTCTCCTCCTTAACAACGGTGCCGGGCACCGGATTGATGCTGGAGATGACCTCCAGCTCGACATTGTACTTTTTGGCCAGCTCGACGCTGCGGTTGTTCAACACCTGCGCGCCCAGGGACGCCAGCTCGAGCATCTCGTCAAACGTGATCTCCTTGAGCTTGGTAGCCTTGGGGATCTTGCGCGGGTCTGCGGTGTAGACGCCCTCGACGTCGGTGAAGATCTGGCAGCGGTCCGCGTGCAGCGCAGCGGCCAGCGCCACGGCGGAGGTATCGCTGCCGCCGCGGCCCAGCGTCGTGATGTCGTCGGAGCGGTTCAGGCCCTGGAAGCCTGCCACGACGACCACACGGTTGCGCGCCAGCTCACTCTCGACACGCTCGGTGTCCAGGCGCTTGATGCGCGCCTTGGAGTAGGCGCGGTCGGTGTTGAAGCCGGCCTGCCAGCCTGTCAGGCTGATGGCGGAGACGCCCAGCTCCTGCAAGGCCATCGTCAGCAGGGAAATCGAAATCTCCTCGCCTGCGGCCAGCAGCATATCCATCTCGCGGTGGGACGGGTCGGAGGTGATCTCCGCCGCCTTGGTGATCAGGTCGTCGGTGGTGTCGCCCTGCGCCGAGACAACCACGACAACGTCGTTGCCGGCGTTGCGGGTGTTCATGACGATGCGCGCCACGTTGAAGATGCGGTCCCGGTCCTTGACCGAGGAGCCGCCGAATTTTTGTACGATCAAGCCCATTGGTGTACTCTCTCCCCTGTTCCTGTATCAGCTCACCACTGCGCCGACGTTGTCGGCCAGCAGACGATGCACGGTAAAATGGTGCAGCGGGCTGTCCGCAGCCAGCGCTGCCTCTGCGCGGGTGAAAAACTCGGTGTCGTCCTTGTGCACAACGGCCATGATGGTCGGCCCGGCGCCCGAGATGTAAACGGCCTGCGCACCCAGGTCCTGCGCCAGCTCAAAGACGTCGTCGCCGCCCTCGATCAGCGGCAGGCGGTACTTCTGGTGCAGCACGTCCTTGGTCGCCACACCCAGCAGCGCGTAGTTGCCCTCGCAGAAGGCCGCCGTGGCCAGCGCCGCGCGGGACAGGTTGTAGACGGCATCCTTATGGCTGACCATGGCGGGCAGCGCCGCGCGCGCCTTGCTGGTCAGCAGGCGGAAGTCCGGCACAAACGCCGCAAACGCCAGCTCGGGGTCAATGTCCTTCTTGACGCTGTAGACCTGGCCCTCGTCGATGACGCTGATCACAAAGCCGCCCAGCATGGCGGGGGCGACGTTGTCGGGATGGCCCTCGATGGCCGTCGCCAGCGTCAGCATCTGGCGCTCGGTCAGCTTGTCGCCCAGCAGGGCGTTCGCGCCCATGATGCCCGCCACGATGCAGGCCGAGCTGGACCCGAGGCCGCGCGCCATCGGGATGTCGTTGCGCTGGGTGATGCGCAGGCCCTTCAGCGGGATGCCCAGCTGGTCATAGACGACCCGGGCCGAGCGGTAGACCAGGTTGTTGCTGCCCGCCGGGACGTGGGTCCCATCGACGGACGAAATCTGAATACGGTCCGATTCCTCAAACGTAAAGACGTTGTGCATCGAAACGGCCAGACCCAGCGAGTCAAACCCGGCGCCGACGTTGGCGCTGGTGGCCGGGACGGTTACAGTTACCATATACCCTGCCCCCTCTCAGTCTTCCAGCTTCTTCATGGCCAGCGCGACCTTGCCGCCCAGCACTTCGATTTTCTCCGTGACAGCGGCAATATCCGCAGACGTGGCGGCATCGACCAGATAGGCGGCCTCGCCGTTGTCCTCAAAGACCACATGGCCCGCACCGGCCACGCTGGGCAGCAGCGCCGCCGCCACACCGGTCACGCGCAGATACCACGGGTAGGTGTTCCTGTCCTCAAGCAGGCCCTCCGGCTTCACGGCGGGCTTCCAGAACAGCGAGTCGTGTACCTTGACGCCCTCTTTCAAAGCGTCAATGACGTCGGCCACAACGGCGCTGGCGGTGGGCAGCTTGCCCGCGCCCTTGCCGTAGAACACGACGTCGCCGAGCATATCGCCCTTCATCAAAACGGCGTTGAACACGTCATCGACGCCCGCCAGCTGGTTCGAGTTGGAGACGAGCATCGGCTCCACGCCGGCGGCCATATTCCCGTTCTCGCCCTCGTCATACCAGGCGATGAGCTTGATGGCGCTGTCGAGCTTTTCGGCGGCCTTGATGTCAGCAACGGTGATGTCGCGGATGCCGCGGGTCGGGATGTTGTCCGGGTAGACGTGATGCCCGCAGGCGAGGCTGGCCAGAATGGCGATCTTGCGGCAGGCATCGCGGCCATCCACATCGTCACCGGGGTCCCTCGTCTCGGCGTAGCCGAGCTGCTGGGCAATTTTCAGGGCCTCGTCAAAGCCCATGTTCTCGCGCTTCATCTTCGTCAGCATGAAGTTCGTCGTGCCGTTGACGATGCCGCGGATGCTGCTGATATGGTTGGCGGCCAGGCACTGGTGCATCGGGGTGATGATCGGCGTGCCGCCGCCGACGCTGGCCTCAAACAGGAAGGCCGCGCTGTGCTCTTTGGCAAGGGCCAGCAGCTCTGCGCCGTAGGTCGCGACCATCTCCTTGTTGGAGGTGCAGACGCTGCGCCCGCTCTCGAGGCACTGGCGCACATACGGGTAGGCAAATTTCGTGCCGCCAATGGTCTCGACGACGACCTTGATTTCGGGGTCATTCAGGATCGTGTCGATGGATTTCGTAAAAAGCGCGGCATCCGGAGAACCGGAAAAGTCCCGCACATCCAGGATATATTTGACCTCAACGGGCTCACCGGCGCGGCGGGCAATGGAGGCTGCATTGCGGCGGCAGACCTCCAGCACGCCGGAGCCGACCGTGCCGAAGCCCATGATTGCGATTTTAGCCATTGGAAAAATCCCCCTATTCTTACACTCGGTATGCCAATTTTCTTGCCTCCCTCTGTGAGGGAGGTGGCCCCGCAGGGCCGGAGGGAGAGAGCCTTGCGGCTATCCGAAATATTTCGGGCTATGGCAAGGTTCTCTCCCCCACCCGCTGCGGCGGGAGCCCCCTCCCAGAGGGGGCCAAGAGAGGCGGTCATGCGCCTCTGTGGATCTCCACCACGCACGGCTGGTGGGACAGGCGGGTCAGCATCTCGTCCACCGGCATCTGCATCGTGCCGGTGCGGACTGTGACCTCGACCTGGGCTGCACCGTTCTCCGGGCGGGACTGGGTGATGGTCACGATGGACGCGCCCGCCGCCGAAATGCCAGACAGCAGCCCCTGCAGTGCGCCGGTCTTATCCAGCAGCGTTGCCACCACGGTGATGGACTCGCGCCCGGTCTCGGCGTCAAACACCGTATCCTTATATTTATAGAAGGCACTGCGTGATATGCCTGCCTGCTTGGCCGCGGCGGAGATATTGCTCACCGCACCCGAGGCCAGCAGCTCCTTGGCCTGCAGCACCTTGACAAAAACTTCCGGCAGAACATCCGCGTCTACCAGCAGAAAACGCCTCTCGGCCATCGTGTATCCCCCTTGTGTACAACTGTTCTCGATGTGTCCCATCATACCACGGGCAAGGCCCGGTTGCAAGCCTTTTGCGGCGGTTTTTGTGCAATTTGTCAAATTGCACAGCCCACAGCAGGGAAAAGTCGATATCTTTTGTGCGAGCACAACTGTAGCCGACACAAAAACACACCATTCAAACCGGGTACGATTCGAATGGTGTGTCTTTCTCTGCTGTGCGGTAGGGGCCGGACATGTCCGGCCCTGTCGTGTAAGGCAGACGTATGCTTACGGAAAGGCCGCGGGCCGGGCATGCCCGGCCCCTACATGGGAGGCAGCTTTTTATTCCGTCGGCTCAGTGGTGGTGTCCCCTGCGGCGGCGGCTGCGTCCGCGGCGGCCTGGGCCAGGGCGGCGTAGGGGTCGTCCTCGGAGATCGTGTAGCTGTTGTCGGGCAGGTTGTCCTCGGTGTAATAGCCCACACTGCCGCCGCCGGAGATGATCGCGCCGGTGGAGGTGTCAAAGTGTTTCTCGACGACGTTCTCGCCCTTGGCGAACTCCTTGACCGGCAGGTCGGCCTGCAGGTCCTCCATCAGTGCCTTCCATGCGTACTGGATGGGGCTGGCGTTCTTGCCCGCCTTGCCCAGCGTGTCCATCTCTGTCGGGCGGTCACAGCCCCACCAGATGGCGGTCACGTAGTACGGCGTCAGACCGGCAAAGGTGTAGTCCTTGTAGTTGCTCGTCGTACCGGTCTTGGCCACAGAGTCCATCTCGCCGTCGGGGGCTTTGCCGTAGGCAGTACCCTTTCTGCTGTGCAGGACATTCCACATCATGCGGTTCATGATGTACGCCGTGTCCGCGCTGATGGCCTGGGTCGTGTTGATATACTTGTTGTTGTCCAGGATCATGTTGCCCTGGTAATCTGTGATCTCGGTATAGTAGTGCGGTGTCGTGAATGTACCGGTGTTGAACATCGTGTACGCACCGGCCAGCTGCACCACAGTCAGGCCGCTGCTCTGGGAGCCCAGAACCAGCGGTCCGAGGTCCATATCGTTCTCGGCGCTGATATAGCTGCATTCCAGCGTGTCATGGACAAAGTTGTACAGGTAGTCCACACCGACCATATCGCCGACCCAGACAGCCACCGTGTTGTAAGACTGCTGCAATGCGTCGTAGACGAGCATCGGGTTGCCCTGACCGTCTGCACCGCCGTAGTTGGTGGGCCAGGCGCGCCAGACATCGCTGCGGGACTGGGCTGCCTCGGAATAGGGGCTCATCACGCCGATATACTGATCCTTCAGGACCTTCTTGTCCTCGGCCGAGTAGTACGGGGAGTCCAGGATCTGGGAGGAATAGTTGATCAGCTTGTAGTCCAGCGCCAGCGCGTAGGCACCGATGGGTTTCATCGTAGAACCGGTCTGGTGCGGGGAGGTCGCGCGGTTGAAGCCCAGATCGTATTTCTTCTCGCCGATACCGCCGCCGATGCCAAGGATGTTGCCGTCGTAGTCCAGCGTCGCCATGGCGGCCTGCGTGCGGACTTTCTCGTACACGCAGAGGTACACGGTGGTGTCGTTGGGGTAATCCGGGTCGGTGGAGGTGCCGGTCTTGAGGGTCGTGCCCTCGTCATCGGCGTAGACGGGGATAGCCTCCTGCCCGTAGACGGCGTAACCGTCCTTCGTGATGGGCAGGCCGGTGGCCTCGTCGTACTGCACCTCATCCCAGCTGCTGCTGTCGGCGGGATAGTCGCGCAGGCAGACAGGCTCCTCGTGCCACAGTGCGGGGATGAGGTCGTCCTCGTTGTACATCGTCTTCTCGATGCCCGCCTGCACGGTGGGGTCGACGGTGGAATAGATGCGCAATCCGCCGGAGAAGATCAGCTCCTTCGCCTCGTCGGCGGTGTAGTTCAGGTCCTCCTGCAGCTGGTTCAGCAGCTGGGTGTACAGGGCATCGGTGAACCAGGAGTTGCTGGACGAGCGGGTCGCGTTCTCGGTGGTGCTCGTCTTTTCGGTCAGGGTGACAGTCTCAGCCTTGGCGGCGTTGAACTCGGCCTCGGTGATATACCCCTGGGTGTACATCTCATACAGCACATGGTTGCGGCGCTTGATGAGCTCCTCGGGGTTCGTGGCGGGGTTGTACTTCGTCGGGTTCTTCGTGATGGAGGCGAGCGTCGCGCACTCGGCCAGGGTCAGATCCTCGACATGCTTGCCGAAATACTCGATGGAGCCGGCCTCCATACCGTGGATGATGCCGGTCAGCGGGATCGTGTTCAGGTACGCCTCAAGGATGGTCTCCTTGCTGTACTTGTTGTCCAGACCCAGCGCACGGAAGATCTCGCGCACCTTACGCATGTTGTCCTGCTCGTTATCGCCGGTCAGGTTCTTGATGAGCTGCTGCTCCAGCGTGGACGCACCGCGGTTCGTGCCCCAGATGCGGTTGCCGGTGAAAGCGTTCAGCGCCGCGCCGATGGTGCCCTTGAGGTTGATGCCGGGCTCGGTGCGGAAGTTCTTGTCCTCGATGGCGATGACCGCGTTCTGCAGATTCTCCGGCATAGCGGAGAGCTCACGCCAGATACGGTTCTCGTTGCGGGAGAGCGAGGCGTACTCGTTGCCGTTGATGTCGTAGACGATCGACGTCTGGCGGTTTTTCTGGTTGTCCAGATCGAGGGTCTCGGCGTCATCCGCCGTGACCTGCACGATATACATGGACAGCAGCACGCCGCCCACGCTGGCCGCCATAATGCACAGGCAGAGCATACAGCCGATGAAGCTGAAGATCATACCGATGATGCTGCGGCGCTTTTTGGGCTTTTTCTTGTTCTTGGGTGCGGGTGCGCCGGGCTGGCCGGTGGCACCTGCCGTCGTCTTTACGCCATCTGTGGAGATATGGCGCTGCTGATTGGGTTCTATGGGAACCGCCTCCTTTGGTCTGTATCGAAGCGTGGTAACGCGAAATTGCATAATGCTATAGAATGGATTATACCACAAAAAGGGGGCAAAAGTACAGCGTCAGACGTAAAATTCACAACTTTCGGTGTTTTTGTCTGTCATGGCGGCCATACTAACCGTGCAAGGGGGAATTATTATGCAAAACCGACAAATCGACGGGCACGGGCTGTACCTTTCGCTGCTGGCAGGGCTGGCCGTGCTCTGCCTTGCGGCGGCGCTGGTCTGGTTTGCCCGCCCGCAGCCGGAAACCGCCGCGCCGCGCTACCTTTTAAAGGACAGCGGCGGGCACGTAGCGCTGTACACCGCCGACGGCATCGGCCCGCTGGCGACCTACGACGACCTTTACACCCGCCTTCTGCCCGAAAGCGACGTCTTAGCCCTGCAGCAGGGCGTTTTTGTAGCCGACGAGGCGGAATTGCAGCGGCGGCTGGAGGATTATGGGCTGTGAACATCAGTGAGGAGTGAACACTGTGGGAAATGGTCTGTAGGGGCGAGCATTGCTCGCCCGGGGAAGGCAGAGGCCCCGCAGACTTTCCGGGCGGATATGGAATCCGCCCCTACGTGTAAGGGTCGATGCTCGTCATCGACCCGGAAACGCTGCGGCATCTCCTCTCTCCTCACTTTTTCTTGCGTCTGCCCCGCTTTTATGCTATAGTATAGGTAACTACCATACTATAAAGGAGCTATACTATGAGCGAACAGGAAATTCTGAACGCGGTACAGGATATTTTCCGCGATAATTTTGACGACGACACCCTGGAGATCACCCGCAGCACCTGCGCCGATGACATCGAGGACTGGGACAGCCTGGAGCAGATCAACCTGCTGACGGCCATCGAGAAGAAGTTCAACATCAAGTTCAAGCTCGCGGATGTCCGCGGCCTGAAGGATGTCGGCGACCTGCTGGATCTGGTTGCACGGATGGTGTAAAAACCTTGCCTCCCCTGGCAGGGGAGGTGGCCAAGAGAATACGTAAGGCGGCATCCTGCCGCCTTTTTTCGAACAACGAAGGAGCCTGCCATGAACCACTACACGCTGGCGGAGATGACCCCCGGCCTGACCGAGGAATTTACCGTGACCGTCACGCCGGAGATGATGGACGCATTCCGCGCCATCACGGGGGACGTCTCCCCCATCCACATCGACGCCGACTACGCTCGGGGACGCGGCTTCCCGGGGCGGGTCGTCTACGGGATGCTGGGCGCGAGCTTTTTCTCTACGCTGGCGGGCGTCTATCTGCCCGGCGAGCACTGCCTGCTCCACGGCGTGGAGTGCAAATTCGCAAAGCCGATTTTCATCGGCGACACGCTGACCGTCAAGGGCACGGTTGTCGGCGTCAGCGAGATCGGCAGCGAGGCCGAGATCAAGGCCGTTATCACGAATCAGGACGGCAAGCGCGTGACCCGCGGCATCATCAAGGCAGGGTTAGCAAAATAACAAGGAGAAAATCATGTCCTATACCTATTTAATAACCGGTGCCACCAGCGATGTGGGCCGCGCACTGATCGAGCGGCTGCTGCAAAACGCGCCCGCCGATACGCTTGTGCTGGCCCAGGGCTGCGGCGATCTGGAAAAGCTGGCTGACCTCTGCGCCCGCTTCCCCGGTCAGGTGCGCCCGTTCGACGTGGACCTGTCGGACCGCGCCAAGGTCGATACCTTCGTGCAGGTGCTGGCGGCCTCCGCCCCCGCGCCGACGCATTTCATCCACCTGCCCGCGCTGCCCGTTGTGAACGCCAAATTCAAGGCGTTCGACCAGACCCGCTTTGACCGCGATCTGGAAATTCAGGTCCACAGCGCCGTGCGCATCTGCCGCGCCGTGCTGCCCGCCATGGCCAAGGCCAGGTTTGGCCGTGTGCTGTTCATCCAGACAAGCTACACCATCGGCTGCCCGCCCAAGAATACCGCCGCTTACGTCATGGCCAAGAGCGCCATCGGCGGGCTGGTCAAGAGCCTGGCCGTCGAGTATGCCCGCTTCGGCGTCACGGTCAACTGCGTCGCCCCCAGCATGATGGAGACGAACTTCCTGAAGGACACGCCCGATCTCATCGTGCAGGCCGCGGCGGAGGAAAACCCCATGGGCCGCAACGCAACGCCCGCGGACGTTGTACCCGCCATGGCGTTCCTGCTCTCCGACGAGGCAGGCTTCATCACCGGCGTAACGCTGCCGGTCACGGGAGGTTCGGCCATTGTCTGATACAACATTCCGGCTGGCTCGCCTCGGCGAGGATGCCGCCATCATCGACTTTATCAACGCAAACTTTGATATGCGTCTGCCGCTGCTGAACCGCCCCGAGCTGTACCACCACTACTACGCGGGCCGCGGCGGCGTGCCGCAGTTTGCCGTAGCGGAGCAGGACGGCGAGTACGTCAGCGCCGCCGGGTACATACTGGCCAACACAAAGCGCAGGCCGGACATCTGGGTCAGCGTCTGGGTCGCGGCCAAAAGCCACAACGGCGTGGGGTTGGAATTGATGAACGCCCTGCCCGGGCTTTTGAATGCCGACGTCGTCGCCTGCAATAACATCCGCCCCAACACCTGCACGTTCTACCAGTTCCTGGGCTGGAAGGCCGAGCGCCTGCCCCATTACTACCGGCTGGGCCGCCGCCGCGCCTACTATCTGGCAAAACCGCTGCGGTATTCCCTGCCCCCCGTGCAGCGCGATCTGGGCCTTGCTAAAATCGAGAGCGCCGCGGACCTGATCCCGCTGGGTATGCCCGCCACGCCCCACACGCCGCGCAAGGATGTGTGGTACATGCGGCGGCGGTACTTCCACTATCCGCACTTCAAGTACGATGTCTGGGCCGCGCAGGAGAACGGAAAGCTGCTGGCCTACGTCGTGACCCGCACCGTCACCGCGCAGGAGACCGGCTGTGCCGCCGTTGTGCGGCTCGTGGATTTCATCGGTGAGGACAGCGTGCTGCCCCGCATCGGCGCGGCGCTGGACGCCATCCTGAACCACGCGGGTGCCGAGTACATGGACTGCTACAACGCCGGTATCCCTGCAGACGTCTGGCTGGCCGCCGGCTTCACCGAGCGCGTCGAGGGCGACGGCTGCATCATCCCGAACTACCTGACCCCGCCCGTGCACGAGAACACCGAGTATTACTACTTCACGAACAAGCCCGAGAGCTTCGTCTTGTTCAAGGCCGACGGCGATCAGGACAGACCGAATCTGAAATAATCGCGAAAAAGCCCGCTGTTGCGATGAACAGCGGGCTTTTTTCTATCTCAGGGGTAGTGCTTACCGGTCGTTCGGTTCCTTTTTGCCCCAGCGATCACGGAAGTAGTGGGCGGCCAGCTTGGGGGTGCGCTCACGGGTGAACAGACCCTTGCGGTTGCAGCTGCCCACGCGCATCGGGCCCTGCTGGGTCGAGAAGTCCGCGAAGTTCCACGGCCACTCGCCCACGACAAAACGGCGCTCATCCAGACAGCCGTTGATCGTGCGGTAATACTCGACCTGGAACTCCTCGGTGAACATCTCGGGGGCGAAGCCGTGCATACCGGCCACCGTGTCCGCGCCGTACTCCGACAAAATCAGCGGCTTGTCGATAGTCTCCCAGAAATCCAGTTCCTTCTTAAAGGCGTAGGCCGCGTTATCCAGATCGCCGCTCAGGTTGTACCAGCCGTAGTAGCGGTTGATGCAGACGACGTCCATCGTGCGGGTCGTGATGTCCTTCGTGTAGTCGTTCTGGCAGCAGACCATCGTGACCGGGCGGTCCTGCGGGTCCTGGGTGTGGGCCTGCTCATACAGCGGGCGCCAGTAGTCGCGGGCGCTCTCGGGGAAGTGCTCGGTGTCCGGCTCGTTGCCCAGGCTCCACAGCACAACGCAGGGGTGGTTCTTGTCGCGCTCGATCATCGCCCGCAGCACGGCGCTGTGGTAGGTCTTGAGCGGGAAGGTCTTGTACGGGTCGCACGCCGCGCCTGCGCCGATGCCGACGGCGGGCGTCTCGTCGATGACGACGATGCCCAGACGGTCACACAGGTCGTAGACCTCCTCGGCGTAAGGGTAGTGGCTCATCCGCAGGCAGTTGGCGTTCAGCCACTCGTACAGCTTCAAATCGGTCACCGTCACGCAGGCATCATAGCCGCGGCCACGGAAGGCCGAGTCCTCATGCTTGCAGGGGCCCTTGAAATAGAACGGTGCGCCGTTAATAAGGAACTTGTGCCCGCTGACCTCCACGCTGCGGAAGCCGAACTTCTGGCGGTACTCGTCCTTGCCGAACTTAACCAGCGCCGTGTAGAGATACGGCGTGCCTGGGCGGGGCTGCCACAGGCGGGCATTCTCCACCTGCACGGTGCCCGCGGCACCGTCGGCGCAGGCCACAACGCGGTCCTCTGCGTCCAGAATCTCCACCTTGACGCTGCCCTCGCCCACGGTGTCCACCGTGTAGCGCAGCGTACCGGTCATATCGGCGGCGACGGTCACATCGCGGATGTAGGCCGCCGGGGTCGTGTAGAGGTGTACCGGGCGGGTGATGCCCGCATAGTTGAAGAAGTCAAAGTTCGGCAGGTTGATGCCCTGAGCCTGCTGGCGCGCCTTGCCGGCCTCGACGGCGGGAATGCCCGCGTTGTCGGAGCCGAAGAACGCCGTGCCGCCCTCGTTGCCGACAGGCAGCGAGCTGTGGCCGATGCGGTTGTCCACCTCGACATCGAGCGTCACGGTCTCACCGGGCTGAGCCAGCGCGGTGATGTCGGCCTCAAACGGCAGGAAGCCGCCGCGGTGGCTGGCGATCTCCTGCCCGTTCAGCCGCACCACGGCGTTGTGGGTCACAGCGTCGAAGCGCAGCACCCGGCGCGCGCCCTCGGGCACGGTGAAGGTCGTGCGGTAGTAGGCCATGCCGTAATGGCGGCGGAACTCCGGGTCGGGGCTCTGGTCATTGTAGGAAGCCGGAACCGCAATGGGCTGCCAGGGCTCATCGGCGTTGAAGCGGAAATCCCACACGCCGAACAGATCCCGGACACTGCGGGCAGAATTGGACTGCGGATACATATACATTACCTCTCTCTCTTTGCGCTAAAGACCTCCCTCTGCGAGCCAGACTCCCCCGATACGGGGGAGGTGGCACGTAGCGCCAGAGGGGGGAACGGTGGCCGAAGGCCGGAGGAAGAGAACTCTGCGGTAATCCGAAATATTTCGGGCCATGGCAAGGCTCTCTCCCCCACCGCCTGCGGGCGGAGCCCCCTCCCAGAGGGGGCCAAGAGGGATTCACTTCGCCTGCATGAACAGCTTGCGGTTCTGCCACAGGTAGATGCCGCCGGAGAGCAGGGTCGCCGCGCCGCAGAGCCAGCAGAGCACAATGGTAACAAAGCTGACAAAGCCAACATCCGTGGGCCCGGCCAGCGCACCGACAAAGTAGTAGAAGATGATGGTCAGCATCTGCAGAACCGTCTTGACCTTGCCCCACATGTTGGCGGCGATGACAGTGCCGGTCTCGGCAGCGAGCATCCGCACACCGGCCACGGCGAACTCACGGAAAAGAATGACCGCCAGCACGACCGGGTGGCAGACACCGTCCGCCAGCATATAAAGGAAGGCCGCGGTGGTCAGGCACTTATCGGCCAGCGGGTCCATGAACTTGCCGAAATCAGTGACCAGATTGTTTTTGCGGGCCAGATAGCCGTCCAGAAAGTCGGTGAAGCTGGCCACGGCAAAGACGATGCCGGCTGCCAGCATAAGGCCTGCGTTGAAGTCCTGCGTACCGTAACGGCACAGCGCGGCAAACACCATAAACACCGGCACAAGTATCACACGCAGCATCGTAAGTTTATTGGGCAGATTCATACATCAATCCTCCAGCTTTTCTTCCGCATAGCCGTACAGATCGTAGGTGTCGGCATCGGTGATGGTGACATTGTAGAACGCGCCGGTCTCCAGCGGGGTGTCGGCGGGGGTCAGCACATTGCCGTCGATCTCCGGGCAGTCGGCCTTGGTGCGCAGCAGGTACATGCCGGTCTCATCGTCCACCCCGTCACAGATACACTCCAGCGTCTGGCCGACCTTTTCGCCCTCGCGCGCGGCGCTGACCTCGGCCTGCAATTCCATAATGTGGTCGGCGCGGCGCTGCTTGGTTTCCTCGTCCAGCTGGTTTTCCATGCGGGCCGCCACGGTGTTTTCCTCGGCAGAGTAGGCAAAGCAGCCAAGGCGGTCAAATTTGACGGTCTTGACGAAGTCGCACAGCTCGGCGTACTGCTCCTCGGTCTCACCGGGGAAGCCGGCGATCAGGGTGGTGCGCAGCGTGATGCCGGGGATGGCCGCACGCAGGCGGGCGATCGCATCCTCGATCTCCCTGCGGCCGCCGCGGCGGTTCATTGCCTTGAGCACGGCATCATCACAGTGCTGGATGGGCAGGTC
>OICY01000584.1_pt1 | contig 13337 bp, 10 predicted proteins | sample 1581441 | NCBI WGS metagenome assembly OICY01 (sample SAMEA3882514, study PRJEB24775) | human gut metagenome | biome: human-associated habitat; feature: intestine environment; material: feces | place: Netherlands | collected 2009/2010 | reverse complement strand
CCCTCCCTACGGTGTGGGGTGAGACGGGGTGTGTAAAGCAGTAACGGGCGGCGGCGGAAAGCGCGCGGGCCGGGCATGCCCGGCCCCTACGGAGTGGTGGAGGGGTGAGCGGGTGCTGGTGGAGGGGTATCATTGGGCCTCTAACAGCTGTTCGCGCATCCATTTCAGGATGCGGCGCTCGCGGCGGGAGATCTGGACCTGGGTCGTGCCGAGGACGCGGGCGGTCTCGCTCTGGGTGCGGCCCGCGAAAAAGCGCAGATGGATGAGCTGGCGGTCACCGCTGTCCAGCCTGTCCATCACCTCGGCCAGACCGATGCGGTCCGAGAGTGCTTCCTCCGGGGACTCCACCGGCACATCAAACTCCCGCAGGCCGTCCTCGTCGTCCACGGGCGTCAGGCTCAGAGTCGGCAGGGCCGCGCGGATGGCCAGAGCGATCTGCTCCGGGGTCGTGCCCAGCGTCTCGGCCAGCTCGGTCACGCCGGGCTCCTGGCCGGTGCGCTTGAGACAGCGCTCACGCTCGGCATTGATTTTAAGGCTCAGCTCCTTTAACGAACGGCTGACCTTGACTGTGCCGCCATCTCGGAACAGCTTTTTGATCTCGCCCAGGATGACCGGCACGGCATAGGTGGAAAAGCAGACGCCGCGCCCGGTATCAAACCCGTCGCAGGCCTTCACAAGGCCCAGACAGCCCGCGGCGTAGAGTTCCTCATACTCGATGCCCCGCCCCTTGAACCGCCCGGCGCAGGCGTGGACAAGGCCGAGGTTTCTCTCAATAAATTCTTCGCGCGGCAGCTGGTGCATATCCGTGGGCATGACTGTCCCCTCCTTCTATATATGTAGGGGGTCACGCGCGGGCATCCAGCCGCTTGGTCAGGGTCACGCGGGTGCCGCGGCCCGGCGTGGAGGAGACCTTAACCTTGTCCATGAAGCTCTGCATGACGGCAAAACCCAGACCCGCGCGCTCCTCGGCGTCGCCGGTGGTGAACATTGGCTCCATTGCCTTCGCAATATCCGGGATGCCGACGCCGCGGTCCGTGATGGTAATACGCACAATGCCGCCCTCATAGATGGCCGCCGTCATTGTGATGGGGCCGATCTTGTCCGGGTAGGCGTGGACGATGCAGTTGGTCACGGCCTCGGAGACAGCGGTTTTCATATCGGCGAGCTGGGGCACTGTGGGATCAAGCTGCACAAGAAACGCGGCCAGCGCCGCGCGGGCGAAGCCCTCGTTGACGGAGCGGCCCGCAAACGTAATTTTTACCTGATTGAGCATCTTCATCGGTGTTCACCTCCGTTCAGGCGTAGGTTATGTGGGCCAGGTCGAGCATCCGCCGTACGGCGCGCGGCGGGTTCTGGACGGTCAGCCGCCCGCCCAGTGCGCTTACGTGGCGTCCGCGGCCCAAAATCAGGCCGACGCCCGAGGAATCCATGAAGGTGACGCCCGAGAAGTCGAGCGTCAGCAGCTCAGGCAGGCGGTCATCGACCTGGGCATCGATCTCCCGCCGCAGTGTCTGGGCGGCGTGGTGGTCGATCTCGCCGCTCAAATAGGCGGCCAGTGTGCCGCTGCCGGGCACGAAGGTTACTTTGGCCATAGGGTTGTCCTCTTTTTTCATTTATAAGGGTATACAGGGTAGTGTTGGGAAGGTTGCGGGCCGGGCATGCCCGCCCCCTACGGGGAGAGTTAAAAATCAACGGGTAATTTCCGGGAGGGGGTGTTGAGACAAAATAAAAAGCCCGTATCGTTATGATACAGGCTTACGGGTGCGTATTTTGTTGAAATGGCGATGGCCGGTTATTTTTCTGCTTCTTTGAGAAGCAGCGGGCGGGCCTCGGCGGCAAGGTAGAGCGAACCGCAGACAACAACACCCGCGAGGTTGTTCTCGTCGGCGTAGTCCACAGCCTTGCGGATGGCATCGGCCACACTGTCGGCGGCCTCGGCGTCGGTGTGGAAGCGTGCCTCCTTCTGCAATTCCTCGGCGCTCAATGCGCGGGGGCAGTTGGGCGTGACGGTGTAGATCTTGGCAAAGCAGGGGGCCAGATCGGACAGCATATCCTTATAGTCCTTGTCGGCCAGCACGCCCAGCACACCGACGAGGTTTTCCTCAAAGTCGGCGCGGGTCAGGGTCGCGGCCAGCATTTTAGCGCCGTCCGGGTTGTGGCAGCCGTCGAGCAGCAGCAGCGGATGGCGGCGCAGCACCTCGATGCGGGCGGGCATCCGGGCATCGGCAAGGCCCTGCAGAATGGCATCGTCCGAAATATCATAGCCGAACTCGCGCCAGAGAGCCAGCGCGATCTCGACAGCCATGGCGGCGTGGTTAGCCTGGTGCGTGCCGGGCAGGCCCAGTGCGGCGCGATAGCCGCCGTAGTCAATGCGGTTTTCCAGCCGCTTGCCGCGCAGCAGCGTCAAATCGTCCTTATCGGGCGTGATGATGCTCGTGTGCGCCTCGGCAGCGGCGGTCAGGATCGGCCCCATAGCCTCCGCAGGCTGGTCGGGATAGTTGACGACGACGGTTCCTTCTTTTATAATACCGGCCTTCTCGGCGGCAATTTTATCAAGGGTATCTCCCAGAACTTCCATGTGGTCATAGCCGATCTTCGTGATGGCTGCCACGAGCTTGTGGGGCACGACATTCGTTGCGTCGCAGCGCCCGCCAAGGCCGGTCTCCAGCACGACCAGATCACACTTTTCGCGGGCAAACCAGAGGAACGCCAGCGCAGTGACGGCCTCAAACTCCACAGGCTTCTCGCCGCCCTCGGCCTCGATGGCGTCAATCGCATCGAGCACCTTCTCCGTCAGGTTTGCCAGCGTGCGGGGCGGGATCATCTCGCCGTCGATCTGGAACCGCTCACGGAAGTCCACCACATACGGGCTGATGGTCAGACCGGTCTTGTAGCCCGCTGCCGTCAGGATGGAGGACGTCATGGCCGCAAGGCTGCCCTTGCCGTTCGTGCCCGCAATGTGGACGCACTGCAGCTCCTTTTCGGGGTTTCCCAGATGGTCGCACAGGTTCTGCATCCGGGCCAGACCGGGTGCGCCCTGCCCCATGCGCGGCAGGGCGTGCAGGGCTTCAATTGCCTGTTGGGTCGTCATTCTTCGTCCTCCTCATAGTTATCCTCGTCGGGTTCGGGGCGGTTCAGCTGTGCCTCGTGGGCACGGTGGGCGGCGCGGCGGGCCAGCCGCTCATGCTCGCGGCGGCGCAGCTCCGCGCTCTCGGCGCGCAGAGCGCGGTTCTCCTGCTTGACGCGGATGAATGCGGTAACGCCGCGCACGATCAGCAGGATGATGAGTGCAAACAGCAGTCCCGCCACGACGCCGGACATATCGATCCAGACATCCACCACCGACGAAGTGCGGTTGAGGCTGTGCAGCTGGATGGTCTCGTCCATCAGCGCCGTTGTCATGCCGCCCAGCAGCGGCCAGCTCATGTGGCGCACAAAATGCTTTGTGTACACGCGGATGCAGAGCATCAGCAGAAAGCCTTCCAGCGCAAACTCCGAAAAGTGCGCGAGCTTACGGATCAGATGCTCCGACAATGGGCCGAGATGCACCTTGGCCAGCGCACTGTTGACCAGCTGCATGACGGCCTGGCTGCGTGCGGACGACTGGGCACCGTTTTCCAGTGAGTTGCGAAAGATAAACATAATGCAGGCAATCAGCGCCGCCGTAAATACCACGCGGAACAAGATCAGCCACGGACTGGTTCTTTCTTTTTCCATAATACTCCTTTATAGATACTCCTCTATAAACCTGTATTATAGCACGCAGCCCGCATAAGAGCAAGCGCCCTGCCGCAGTTTTCCTCATACTATAGGCCCGGCCTTGTAAGTTGTCAAGGCACGGTTTTTGTGGTATTCTAATGAAAAGAATGTATTTTGCGGGGGGAATGGCCATGAACATCCAGATTTTCGGCACGAACAAGAGCTTTGACACCAAAAAGGCACAGCGGTGGTTCAAGGAGCGCGGCATCAGATTCCAGATGATCGACATGAAGGAAAAAGGCATGAGCCGCGGCGAGTTTGACAACGTCTGCCGCGCCGTGGGCGGCTGGGCAAAGCTCGTCGACGAAAATGCAAAGGACAAGGACACGCTGGCGCTTTTGAAATGGCTCGACGAGAGCCAGCAGGCCGACAAGCTGTTCGAGAACCAGCAGCTCTTCCGCCAGCCCATTGTGCGCAACGGCAGACAGGCCACCGTAGGCTACTGCCCCGAGGTGTGGGAGAAGTGGGAGTAAGACAGCGCAGGCCTGACAGATTTGCGAACCCGCCCTTGACAAATCCGCCGCATTGCGGTACATTATAAGGTACAAATGCAGTGCGAAAGAGTGTGCCCGCGTCGTACCTTTGCAGCAAGCCGGGGAGGATGCAAGCCCGGTACGGTGCGGCGGGTGCTGTCACTTTCAAGCAGGCGCGGTGAGAGGGGCTTCTCCCCTGCCAGCCGCGCACGGGGTTGCCGCCGTTATCAGGGCAGGCGGGCTTGTCGGCCTGCCGCAAAGCGGCCCGATCGGGCAACTTGGGTGGTACCGCGACTTGAGCTTTTCAGGCCGTCCCATGATAAACTCATGGGGCGGCCTTTTTTATTTTGTCCAAATGTAAAAATCACGCCCCGCACATTCACGAGGAGGTTTACACTATGCCGAAGGAACTCGCCAAACAGTATGCCCCGCAGGGCACCGAGGATCGCATCTATCAGAACTGGTGCGACAAGGGGTATTTCCATACCCAGATCGACCGCAGCAAAAAGCCGTTTACCATCGTCATGCCGCCGCCGAACGTCACCGGCCAGCTGCACATGGGCCACGCCATGGATGAGACCTGGCAGGACATCCTGACCCGCTACAAGCGGATGCAGGGCTATGCCGCGCTGTGGGTGCCCGGCACCGACCATGCGTCCATTGCCACCGAGGCCAAGGTCGTCGCCAAGATGCGCGAGGAGGGCCTGACCAAGGAGATGGTGGGCCGCGACGGCTTTCTGGAGCGTGCCTGGGACTGGAAGAACACCTATGGCAACCGCATCGTCAGCCAGCTGAAGAAGCTGGGCTGCTCCTGCGACTGGCAGCGCGAGCGCTTCACGATGGATGAGGGCTGCTCCGACGCCGTCAAGGAGGTCTTTGTCCGTCTGTACAACGAGGGGCTGATCTACCGCGGCAACCGCATGGTCAACTGGTGCCCCCACTGCAACACCTCGATTTCCGACGCCGAGGTCGAGTATGAGGCCAAGGAGGGCAGCTTCTGGCATCTGCTCTACCCCGTCAAGGAGACCGGCGAAATGCTGGAGCTGGCTACGACCCGTCCCGAGACGATGCTGGGTGATACCGCTGTTGCCATCAACGCCGAGGACCCGCGCTACAAGCACCTGTACGGCTGCCATGTCGTGCTGCCGCTGCTGGGCCGCGAAATTCCCATCGTCTGCGACGAGCACGCCGACATGGAGAAGGGCACCGGCGTTGTGAAGATCACCCCCGCCCACGATCCCAACGACTTTGAGGTCGGCAAGCGCCACGCCCTGCCGATGATCCGTGTGCTGACCTACGACGGCCGCATGACCGGCGCCGCCGACAAGGCTGCCGTCGATGCCGAGAAGGCCGCGGGCCGCGCTGCTGCCGACGAGCCGGACGTGCTGGACTGCGGCAAGTATGCCGGCATGACCGCGCTGGAGGCCCGCAAGGCTATTCTGGCCGATTTGGAGGCCTGCGGTGCGCTGAAGGAGACCGAGCCGCTGACCCACGACGTGGGCACCTGCTACCGCTGCCACTCGGTCATTGAGCCGATGGTCTCCAAGCAGTGGTTCGTCAAGATGGAGCCGCTGGCCAAGCCCGCCATCGAGAGCGTCGAGAAGGGCGAGATCAAGTTCGTGCCCGAGCGCTTCACCAAGAACTATATCAACTGGATGAAGGGTGGCCGTGACTGGTGCATCAGCCGCCAACTGTGGTGGGGCCACCAGATCCCCGCCTGGTACTGTGACGACTGCGGCGAGACCGTCGTGGCCAAGGAAGCCCCCTGCACCTGCCCCAAGTGCGGCAGCTCCAACATGACCCAGGACCCCGACACGCTGGACACCTGGTTCAGCTCTGCCCTGTGGCCGTTCTCCACGCTGGGCTGGCCCAACGAGAACGCCGAGGATTACAACTACTTCTACCCCACGAACACGCTGGTCACCGGCTATGACATCATCGGCTTCTGGGTGTCCCGCATGATCTTTTCGGGTCTGGCCTACACCGGCAAGGCACCGTTTGACACGGTACTGATCCACGGCATTGTCCGCGACAGCCAGGGCCGCAAAATGTCCAAATCCCTGGGCAACGGCATTGACCCGCTGGAGGTCATTGAGCAGTACGGCGCGGACGCGCTGCGCATGATGCTGATCATCGGCTCCACCGCAGGCAACGATATGCGCTACAGCGATGAAAAAGTCCTTGCCTGCCGCAACTTTGCCAACAAGCTGTGGAACGCCTCCCGCTTTGTGCAGATGAACCTGCCTGAGGACTTTGAGCCGGGTCTGCCCGAGGAAAGCCTGCTCGACATGAGCGACAAGTGGATTTTGTCCGAGCTTGCCAAGGTCGCCGCCGAGGCTACCGCCAACCTCGACAAGTACGAGCTGGGTCTGGCCGCCGAGAAGGTCGAGAACTTCATCTGGGAGGTCTACTGCGACTGGTATATCGAGATCTGCAAGACCCGCCTGAACGGCGAGGACGCGGCAGCCGCCGACGCGGCCCGCAAGGTGCTGGTCTACGTGCTGGACAAGGCGCTCAAGCTGCTGCACCCCTTCATGCCGTTCATCACCGAGGAGATCTATCAGGCTCTGCCCGGCAGCGCCGAGACCATCATGAACGAGAAGTGGCCCGGCGACGAGAACATGAAGGTCTGGGCCGAGGACTGCGCCGACTTTGAGAAGCTGATGGACTACATCAAGGCTGTCCGCGCTATGCGTGCCGAGATGAACGTCCACCCGGCCAAAAAGACGAGCATGGTCATTGAGACTGCCTCTCCCGCCGCGTTTGAGAAGGGCGGCGCGTATCTGGCCCGCTTTGCCTTTGCCACCGACGTGACGGTCACGGCAAAGTACGAGGGCAGCACCGACGGCATGGTCAACGTGGCGACCCCCGACGCGAAGGGCTTTATCCCGATGATGGAGCTGATTGACCGCGACAAGGAGCTGGCCCGCCTGAACAAGGAGCTGACCAAGGCCGAGAAGGAGCTGGGCATGTTCACGAACCAGCTGAACAACCCGAAGTTCGTCGAGAAGGCCCCGGCGAAGCTCGTCGAGGAGACCCGCGCCAAGCTGGCTGCCGCCCAGGACAAGGCCGCCAAGATCAAGGAGAGCATTGCGGCGCTGGGGTAAGTCTGAAGGCTTCCCCCGTGGGGGAAGCTGTCACCGCAGGTGACTGATGAGGGCAGCGTTTCCGCCGCAGCTCGTTCACGGGCAATACTGGCACACTCGCCCCTCATCCGGCCCTTCGGGCCACCTTCCCCCGTAGGGGAAGGCTTTTCAGCCACAAACAAAAAATAACCCCGCCCCGTCAGGAACTGCATCCTGACGGGGCGGGGTTTTCTCGTTACAGCACAAAAATTGCAGGGAAAAAGTTCAAAGCAAATTACTTGCGGCGCTTGCCCTTGCCGCCCTTGCGGGTGTTGGTCTTGGCAGCGGCGGTCTTGACGGCCTCGACGGCCTTCTCGGCTGCGGGCTTGGCAGCCTCAACAGCCTTCTCAACGACAGGCTTCGCGGCCTCAACAGCCTTCTCGGCGGCAGGCTTCACAGCCTCGACCGTCTTTTCAACAACAGGCTCAGCAGCCTTGACAGCCTTCTCGACAACAGGCTTCGCGGCCTCAACGGTCTTTTCGACAGCGGGCTTGGCAGCCTTGACAGCCTTCTCGGCGGCGGGCTTTGCGGCCTTGACGACCTCGGTAGCAGCCTTCTCGGCAGCGGCCTTGGCCTTGACAGTGGTGGCCTTGACGCTGGTCTTGGGCTTGCGGGTCACCTCATCAATGGTCCAGAACTGGTTATCGCCGTTGACATCGGCCCAGATCTGCAGCACAGTGCCGTTCTCGGTAGCCATGCCGGGGTCCAGCAGTTTGCCGGCCAGGTTGGACTTGATCTTGACGCGGCCATCGTTGGTAGGCTCCACGACCCACAGCTGGCTGGATGCTTGGGCACCCTCCCACTGGTGGACGCGGGTGCCGTCGCTGACGCCGCCCATGTCCAGATCCATCATCTTGCCGGTGAAGCGGTTCTGGATGCGGTAGACGCCGTCGCCTGCTGCGACGAAGTTCCACTGCTGCCACTCAAAGTTGGCGTTGTCCATCAGCTGGATCTTCGCGCCATTGTCAATGTTATAGTCAGCGACCTCAACGACCTTGCCGTTGGCGGCGCTGATGGTATAGAACTTACCCTCGGTAAGTACGGTCTGTGCAATCTTCTTCGGTGCCATATTTGTTCCTCCTATAGGTATATCATGTATATTATGCGGCAAATCTTGTTTGTAGTTTCCCTCATGCCGCGTGGTCAAACACCGCTTTTTGCGTGTCTACGTATCCTATTATAACCACTTTTTACCTTCCCGTCAACTTTTTGGCGCTGTTGCGGCATTTTGCACAAAAACCGCCGGGACGGCAGATGCTATCCCGGCAGTTTTGATTGATTTTATGCCGTTTTGCGGCTTTTTTCGACCTCTCTGCGTTTAAGAGTTCTCGGCAAAGTTGCCGGTGTACAGGCGGTAATAGCGGCCCTTCTGGGCGATCAGCTCGTCGTGGGTGCCGCGCTCAATGATACGGCCCTGCTCCAGCACCATGATGCAGTCCGAGTTGCGCACGGTGGACAGACGGTGGGCAATGACGAAGGTCGTGCGGCCATACATCAGGCCGTCCATGCCGTCCTGCACAAGCTTCTCGGTGCGGGTGTCGATGGAGGACGTTGCCTCGTCCAGGATCAGCACCGGCGGATCTGCGACAGCCGCGCGGGCAATCGCCAGCAGCTGGCGCTGGCCCTGGCTCAGGTTCGTGCCGTCGCCGGTCAGCATCGTGTTGTAGCCGTCGGGCAGATGCTTGATGAAGGTATCCGCATTCGCGAGCTTCGCGGCGGCCATGCACTCCTCATCGGTGGCGGTCAGGCGGCCATAACGGATGTTCTCCATGACCGTGCCGGTGAACAGGTGGGTATCCTGCAGGACGATGCCCAGAGAGGAGCGCAGCGCGTCCTTCTCAATGGACTTGATGTCGTGGCCGTCGTACAGGATCCGGCCCTTCTGGATGTCGTAGAAGCGGTTGATAAGGTTCGTGATCGTCGTCTTGCCCGCGCCGGTGGAGCCGACAAAGGCGATCTTCTGCCCCGGACGGCCATACAGGTTGATGTCATGCAGGACGATTTTCTTTTCGTCGTAGCCGAAGTCCACATCCTTAAAGACGATGTCGCCCTCCAGCTTGGTGTACCGGGGCTTGCCGTCGGCATCCATGCGTTTCCACGCCCACATGCCGGTGGACTCGTTCGCCTCGGTGACAGTATCGTCCGCTTCGTACTTGGCGTGGACCAGGGTGATGTCGCCCTCGTTGACCTCGGGCTTTTCATCCAGCAGCGCAAAGATACGCGCACCGCCGGCCAGCGCCATAACGACGGAGTTCAGCTGCATGGAGATCTGGCTGATGGGCTGGTTGAACTGGCGGGTCAGCACAAGGAAGCTGGCGAGACCGCCCAGCGTAAAGCCGCCGAAGCCGTTGATAGCCAGCGCACCGCCGAGGATGGCGCAGAACACGTAGGACAGGTTGCCCAGCTGGCCGTTGACGGGCATTGCTACCAGCGAATAGGAGTTTGCCTTGTCGGCGCTGTGGAACAGCTCATCGTTGAGCCTGTCGAACTCCTCAATGGCAATTTCCTCATGGCAAAAGACCTTGATGACCTTCTGGCCGTTCATCATTTCCTCAATGTAGCCGTTGACCTTGCCCAGCTCCTGCTGCTGCTTGATGAAGTATTTTCCGGAGTTGCCGGTCAGGTACTTCGTCGCCAGCAGCATGATGCCGACCATCGCGAGGGCCAGCACCGTCAGGGGGACGTTCAGATAGAGCATCGAGGCCAGCACGCCGACGAGGGTCACAACCGTGTTGACGAGCTGCGGCAGACTCTGGCTGATCATCTGGCGCAGCGTGTCAATGTCGTTCGTGTAGACCGACATAATGTCGCCGTGGGCGTGGGTGTCAAAGTATTTGATGGGCAGCGTCTGCATGTGGGTGAACATCTCGTCACGCAGGTCCTTCAGCGTGCCCTGGGTGATCCTTGCCATCAGGCGGTTCTGCACAAAGACAGCAGCGATGCCGACGCAGTAGATGACTGCCACGCGCAGGATAGCCGCGGCCAGGCCGCTGAAGTCCGTGCTGCCCGCCTTGAGCAGCGGCAGAATGTAGCTGTCGATCAGCGTCTGGGAGAACATGACGCCCTGCAGCTGGGCGAACACAGCCAGCAGAATGCAGCAGAGCACCACAATGACCTGTGCCTTATAGCGGCTCATGACATAGGCGAGGATGCGCTTGAACACCTTGCCGGGGTTTTCGACCTTGGGGCGGGGGCCATTGCTGCGCCCGCCGGGGCCGACCTTTACGACTTTAGGCTGCTGTGCCATTATGCCTCCCCTCCCTTCTCATCAAAGTCGCCGGAACCTTTGGTCTGGCTGTTGTAGACATCCTGGTAGATGGCATTTGTTTTCAGCAGGTTGGCCGGGGTGTCAAAGCCGCTGACCCTGCCGTTGTCGAGCACGAGGACCTTGTCCGCATTTTCCACGGAGGAAATGCGCTGGGCGATGATGAACACCGTCGTGCCGGGGATTTTTTCCGCAAACGAATGGCGGATCTTTGCGTCCGTCGCGGTATCGACGGCGGAGGTGGAGTCGTCCAGGATCAGGATGCGGGGCTTTTTCAGCAGTGCGCGGGCAATGCAGAGACGCTGCTTCTGGCCGCCGGAGACGTTGTTGCCGCCCTGCTCGATGTGGGTCTGGTACTTGTCGGGGAAGCGCTCGATAAATTCATCGGCGCAGGCCTGCTTGCAGGCGTCCTCGATCTCGGCGTCGGTGGCGTCGGGGTTGCCCCAGCGCAGGTTCTCGGCAATCGTGCCGCTGAACAGCTCGTTCTTTTGCAACACCATGGCGACGTTGTTGCGCAGGGTGTCGAGGTCATATCTGCGCACATCAACGCCGCCGATGGTCACGCTGCCCTCAGTCACGTCGTACAGACGCGGCAGCAGCTGCACAAGGCTGGACTTAGCCGAACCGGTGCCGCCAATGATGCCGATGGTCTCGCCGGACTTGATGTCGAGGTCAATGTCCTCGAGGGCCTTCTCGCCATCCTTTTTATAGGCAAAGCTGACGTGGTCGAACTTGACGGAGCCGTCTCTGACCTCCATAACGGGATCCTCACCGTTCGTCAGGTCGGACTGCTCGTCCAGCACCTCGGCCACGCGCTTGGCGGAGGCTGCAGACATCGTGATCATGACGAACACCGTGGACAGCATCATCAGGCTCATAAGGATGTTCATGCAGTAGCTCAGCATGCTCATCAGGTCGCCGGTGGTGAAGGTCGTTGCGCCGGAGCTGACGATGAGCTGGGCACCGATCCAGGAGATGAGCAGGATGCAGCTGTAGACGGTCAGCTGCATGAGCGGGGCGTTCCAGGCCAGGATCAGCTCGGCACGCATCAGCAGATTGCGCACATTCTCGCTGGCCTTGCGGAACTTCTCGCCCTCAAACTTCTCGCGCACATAGGCCTTGACAACGCGGATGGCGGAGACATTCTCCTGCACGCTCTCGTTCAGGTCGTCGTACTTGCGGAATGCCTCGCCGAAGTACTTGGTGGCGCGGCTCATAATAAAGGCGAGCGCGCAGCCCAGCAGGATGACGGCGATCAAATAGATGTTTGCCAGCCGACGGTTGATCGTGTAGGACATGATCAGCGCCACGATCATGCTGGCGGGCGCACGCACCGACATGCGCAGCATCATCTGGTAGGCGTTCTGGATGTTGGTGACGTCGGTGGTCATGCGGGTGACCAGGCCCGCGGTGGAGTACTTGTCAATGTTGGCAAAGCTGAAGGTCTGGATGTTGCGGAACATGCCGCGGCGCAGGTTGCGGGCAAAGCCCGTGGCTGCGTGGGAGCCGGCCACCGCGCCCAGAATGCCGAACAGCAGGCCGAACAGCGCCGCGACGACCATCTGTGCGCCGACGGTGTAGATGACCTGCATATTGCCCGGCGTGACGCCGTTGTCAATGATGGAGGCCATCATCTTCGGGATGATCATTTCCATGATGACCTCCGCGATCATAAAGATCGGCGTCAGCACGGAGACCAGGCGGAAGCCCTTGGTTTCACGTCCGAGTGTTTTTAACAATTGGTATTTCCCCTCTCTTGTTTGGTATTTTCCTCTTGCAGGAAGTGCTGTGCGTTGCGCAGGGTCTGCTCCAGCACAGCGCGGGCCGCGGCGGCCTGCTGCGGGTCAATGCCGCTTTGCAGGTCATCCTCAAACCGCGCAATGCTTGCCTCGATCTGCTTGTGACAGGCGCGGCCCTTCTCTGTGGCGATAAGGCGCTTTAAGCGGGCATCTTTCGCCACGGCGCTGCGGGTGATGAAGCCATCCTGCTCCATGCCCTGCAGCATGGCGGTGACGCTGGAGCGGCGAATGTTGAACCACTGCTCAATGTCGCGCTGGTAGACGTCGCGGCCCTGGCGCTCGGCACGGACGATGTCGCCCAGCACCATGCCGCGCACGCCCGACAGCTCCGAGCTGACCTCGGCGTTGATGCGGGCATCCAGCGCACGGCGGATGAGCCGCGAGGTCTGGTTCAGCAGTGCGCCGAAGTGGACATCCGCGCAGCAGCCGCAGTCATCATACGATGATTCGTGCATTTCTTCCCTCCTTTACGATTTTTGGGTCCAAGAAGTTAGATTTTGAATTGTTCGTTGTCTAACTGTTCGTTTGCGTACTTTACCAGTATAACACCGGATCGGGCAATGTCAAGAGGGACGGCGCAGAGTTTTTTGTATAGTGCAGCGGCAAACGGGCAGAGCCCCGTCCCCCTGCGCTTTCCCGATTCAACGTAGGGGCGGATTCCATATCCGCCCGTGCCCGGCTGTCTTTATTCGCCGCTTTCCCTCTCCACCCCCAGATACGGCAGCACCTTTCCCAGTACCTCGGCGCACACCGGCCCGGAGAGCGCGCCGCCGCTCGTCGTCCAGCTGTGGGGCTCATCCAGGCAGACCAGCACAGCGACCTTGGGGTCGTCGATGGGCGCAACGGAGACAAAGCTCGCAATGCGCGCGCCCTCGTTCGGGCTGTCCAGCTTTTGGCTCGTGCCGCTCTTGCCGCC
>OICY01000583.1_pt1 | contig 13340 bp, 10 predicted proteins | sample 1581441 | NCBI WGS metagenome assembly OICY01 (sample SAMEA3882514, study PRJEB24775) | human gut metagenome | biome: human-associated habitat; feature: intestine environment; material: feces | place: Netherlands | collected 2009/2010 | reverse complement strand
GAATCAAACTGTCTCTCGGGCGAATGGCGCATCTACCAGGCAAGCTCTTCAGGGGCGTCAATCGGGTCTCCCGTACTCGTGGAAACCGGAACGTCGGATTACGAAATACCGTATTTGTGCACCGCTGGCAATCGAGCCTTCTGGCAGGTCATGCCCGTATCTTCAGGTGCCGCAAGCGCCGAGGATTCCCTTCTGAAATCAGCCTCGTTCGGATCGTCGGATGTCCGCGAAGACTGGCGATCGAAGGGGCGCATGGGAACCGCCCCCTATTCCACCGGAGACGAAGTGGTCATAACGCCCCGCGTTGACACGACGGGCGTGTATTATCAGGTGACGCTTCTTGATGCCGATAGCGGATCAAAGAAAGACGAGCTCACGCTGCCCACCCCCATGAAACCTCTTGATGCGGGCTACGTGGATGGGCGGTTCACGTTCTCGTTCGACGCCTCCTACCAAGGCCAGGGAGGACTCAGCGGAATCGGAACGTTCGCCCCCATCGATCGCGAAGGATCAACCGGGTCGGAATGGTTCTGCTTCGACCGAAACCCTACTGCAGCCCCCGCATGGTCCGGATCCTATTTCATGGTCAAATCAACCCGCACGGTCAGCGGAATAGACTTTGCCACGCGAACCTATTTCACCCTGCCGTGCCCCGACGGATGCGACGACTACGGAGATTTCCTTGCATCCACGGGTACCCACGATGCTATTGTCACCTATCTTGCCATGCCCTCGGACGACGACGCCCATACGCTCGTGCGCGTCTGGAAAGCATAGCTTTCGCATACTCTGCGTCTGAGGGCGCTTGATCTTAGTTGCCCTGTGCCTGAGGAGCCTAGTCTTAGCATGCCCTGCGCTCGAGGGCACAAGCCTTAGCGTGCTCTGTGCCCGAAAACGCACAGCCCTAGCACACCCTGGCAGACAAAGGCTGAGGTCCTCTCGTGGTCAAAACAGGCGCATTTGGAGAACCTCAGACGCGCCAGATGACGGCCGTGGTCAAAATGGACCTATAGGGAGACAATTTGCAGCTCAAAACCAACGGTTTTCCAATGCGATGGGGCTTTTAACTCTCTTATATGATGCTTGCGACCGATAAACGGTATGTATTTCAATGCGAACGGTTTCTCCCTTCCTCCTAATGCATCCTTTTTGACCACGAATCGCAGTCTCCAGCTCCATCGTCTCCCGCCATGCTTGCGGGCCCCGTTCGAAGCCTGCGGATTCAACTTTCCGCCCAGTCTCCAGCCTCCTTTTTCATGCACAACGCTTTTCGACTACGTAAGACCGCAGCGGACCGGTCGAGCCAAGCAGTGGGCTTTAGCCCCTGATACTTTTGACCAAAAAGTTTTCCACTTAGTATTAGGAATTTGTTAATAACTTTTTCTCTTTTGACTCTTATTTAGGTATTTTTATTCTTGAGTGTTAACTTTTATTTAATACTGAAAAATGGAACCATTGCCACGGTGCAAAAAAACGAACGGTTGCCTTGGCACGGCTACGCGCATGTGAGCAAAAATCGATAGCACAAAAAACCGGGCCCGCACAATGTGCGGGACCCGGCTTTAAATGTCAGATATGTCGAAGAAAACACGGCTCAGCAGCGATAACACGAATACGTTCGAAACGCTATGCCGCCTTTGCCTCGTGATTAGAATTCGAGCTCCTTGAGCTTGCGAAACACTTCGTCCTTGTGACCAAGAAACGCCCAAGGGTCGAAAATTTAGTCAAGCTTTTCCTTGGAAAGGTTTGCTTCGGGATCGGCCTCGAGGCGCTCTCGATACGTCGGGCCGTCCAGGGCATTCTGAATATCGTCCCATACCGCCATGGCGTTACGCTGTACGATCACATACGCGTCCTCGCGCGTAATACCCGTATCCACCAGGGCAAGAAGAACTTTGGACGAATAGATCAAACCGCGCGTACGGTTTATGTTGTGAATCATCCTCTCGGGATACAGCTGCAAGCCGTCAAGCATCCATTGCATCTTGCTGAACATGTAATCGAGCGCCGTGAAGCTGTCCGCAAGAACGACTCGCTCCGCGCCCGAATGGGAGATATCGCGCTCGAACCACAGGGCGACGTTGTCGAACCCCACCTGAGCATTCGCCTTCACAACGCGGGCGAGGCCGCATACGCGCTCGGCCGTGATGGGGTTGCGCTTATGCGGCATGGCAGAGCTGCCTTTCTGACCCTTTTTGAAAGATTCCTCGGCTTCGATGACGTCGCTTTCCTGCATAAGGCGTACCTGGAGAGCGATACTTTCGAGCGTGGAGGCGGTCACAGCGAGGGCGGCAAGCACCTGAGCGTGACGGTCGCGAGCGAGCACCTGGGTAGAAAGAGGATCTGCAGCAAGCCCCATCTTCTCGCACACGTACTGCTCGACGAATGGATCGATGCTCGAATACGTGCCTACGGCGCCGGATATGGCCCCCGCCGCCGCAACCTCACGCGCCTGCAGCAAGCGGCCCTGCGCACGCTTGAGGGCCCATGCCCAACTGCCAAACTTCATGCCGAACGTCATAGGCTCTGCATGAATACCATGCGTTCTACCGACGCAGAGCGTGTCCTCGAACTCGAACGCGCGACGCTTGCAGGTCTCGCCAAGCGCTTTGACATCCTCGAGAATGATGTCGATAGCCTGGGTAATCTGATACGAAAGGGCCGTATCACCCAAATCAGACGAAGTCATGCCATAGTGAACCCAACGGCTCGGCTTTTCATCGCCCTCGGAGACCTCAGCATCGATGTATTCCGCCATGCACGTCAAAAACGCAATGACATCATGGTTCGTGACCGACTCAATCTCGTCAATGCGCTCGACTTTAAAATCGGCGTGGTCGCGAATCCAGGCGGCATCCTCTTTGGTTATGCCGCACTGCCCGAGCTCGGCCTGGGCCTCGCATGCCAGAATCTCTATTTCCTTCCAGATAGCGAACTTATTTTCCGGCTCCCATATCTTTCCCATAGCGGGACGAGTGTAACGAGGAATCATTTCTCCACCTTCCGTGATAAGCAAGTTTACAAATTAGCGAAAAGAGCTCGAACATCATCGACGACATCATGCTCTGCAACAACAACGGCCTTGTCCCCGGGATACAGAATGGCATCGACCGAAGCAATCTCGGCATCGCCGTCTTCACGACGATCGATTGCGGCAAGGAGAGCGCCCTCCGGCAGGGCTATCATATAGGCAGGGACGCCTTCTTCTGGGTCGAAATGCTTCATACGAGAAGGAATCCCCAGCTCGATGAGAACGATGTCGCCGCGAGAAAGGGCCGATACAACGCCTACGCTGCCCAAAAGAGCCTCTTCTTCAATCATATTCGCAATAAGCATGGTAGAAGAGACGCTCTCGATTCCCACCTCGCGGAAAATGCGACGGTTTTTGGGGTTGTTCACACGAGCAATGCACCGCGGAACGTTAAATACCCGAGTTGCGATTTCGCATGCAACCAGGTTGTCGTCGTCTCGCCCCGTTGCGGCAACGAACACATCGGCGTCCCTGATTCCCGCATCCTCCTGGAAGTCGGAGTCGCACCCGTCGCCATTGATGATGAGGTACTGTCCCTGCAGCTCTATGGACAAGCGATCAGCCTGCGCGCGGTTCGCCTCGAGCACAGCGACCTCGTGATGCTGATCGAGCAAAACGCCCGCAAGGTAGCTTCCTACCTTACCGCCTCCCATGATTACGATGTACACCGCTTCCTCCTACGAACAGGCTATTTGCCAAACTTAACCGAACATAACCGCCATCGAACGATGCGTGCGAGCAAAAGCCCGCGCCAAACGAAGAGCACAACCTCTGAAATGCGCGCATCCCTGCCGAAAGCCCGTATCAGAACACGCCAGAACAAAGTGTACCTACCGTATGTTACATCTGCATGTACTTCGAAAATGAACCGAGCAAATCATGGCGCACGCAGGCCAAAACGCTATCGCCGTGATACAGAACGCTGTCTTTCGTAGGAATGGAACTCGCGCTGCCGTCGCGACGTTCGAATGCGACGATGCGAATGCCATGGCTACGCTCGAGCTCCGAAACGCGCGCGAACTTCATCCCCACGACCGACAGGTCAAGGGAAAAACGAAGAATCTCGAAATCGCCGAATGTGTCCAAATGGCTGCCGTGGCCGGAAAGAATCTTAGAGAAAAGCTCCTCGGCGACAAGGGACGTGCCGCACACGTAGTCAAGGCCAAGCTGCATATACGCACGTTCACGCGCGGGATTGTACAGACGGGCGATGACGTGAGGGACATGGAAGATGCGACGGGCAACTTCTACCACCATCAGGTTGGAATTGTCCGACTGGGTAACCGCCGCAACAACGTCAGCCTCTTCGACGCCGGCGCGAATCAGCACGTCTTCATCGAATCCGAGACCTTGCAACGTTGTCCCATTGAAATTTCTACTCAGATTAGAAAACGCCTCGGCGTTGCGGTCGACGACGCACACGTTGCCATCATTCTGAGAAAGCAGCGTTGCAAGCTCCGAGCCAACACGACCGCATCCGACGATGATGATGTTAGCCATATCGCACCTTCCCGAAACAAAAGATGCGCAAAATGCGCATCTTGGTAAATCCAATCTTTATAGGAATTTATAGTATACGTCTCGAACACCCCAGTCGTGAACATCCGATGCTCCAAAGAGCCTCCAACAACCTGGGGCAAGGTCGATCGCCCTGCCATAGCCGGCAAAGCCTCCGGTGTCGGTCACCGTTGCAACGATGATTGTCTCGCCGTAGCGAATGGCCACGGGGTGTCCCAGAAGGTGCGATTGCGACTCCGGCACGGCAACCGTCAAGCCATCCCACGTAAGAGGAATGCCGGAAGCCGTCACATCGGTTCCAAAATTGCCCTTGCCGTCATCGTTGTCCGCGTAGCTATACGCCGAGGCAGATCCGAGCGTCCATCCGTCGCTTTCGTCGGGAAGGATATGAGGGGCGGTAGGAAGCGGATCCATCGTCCCCAGCGCAAGGGCTGCCGCAACCGTGTTTTCGTTGGCCACATCATAAGCAGAAAGGACGATAACAGGATCGGGGTCTTTCACCGTGATGGAACGAGCGGCGGAAGAAGAGGCCGACGACGTGGTGGCGGATGTTCCTATTCGCTCCGACGGCTCAACCCTGTCGTCCTGGGAGACGGTGCTTTTCTGCGCGCCGATGCCAATCGTGTCGGAATCCACATCGTAAGAGGCGATAGCAGGGGTCAGAGCAAAAACCGAGACAGCGACAACCGCGACGACGGCGCAACAGGCGATCAGCACGACAATCGCGCTGCGAGACAGAGTATGTACCGTCTTCTGTGCCAACAAGCCTCCAGTAGTCAGCGGTCGGTTTCGACCCATTACGAGCAAAACGCCTCTGGTGCATTTTCGACGCACCAACGCATCCTGCGTTTGCGAAAAACCCCGCTATTGTACTCGATAAAAGCAAGCTTGGAGAAGACCTATCGGCCTAACGAGAAGAGAAACGATCTCAAGATGACATCTTGACCAGGTGTTTTTACAAATTGAACGCGCTCTGTAGCGATTTTTTGAATTACCCGGCACTAACCCGTTCGTCGCCTTTGAAAAACCGCCCGCCGACCGCAGCCTGTCGGAAGCGAGCATCGCGCAATCGCACGTACGCCCTTGAGAAAATGCATGGGCCCGCAGACCAACCCCTCAAGACTTGAACCTTGCCGCCGCGGCAATACCTCTACGCGTAAGGAACGACTATCGCTATGACCGCATATGCAAGCAAAACCGTCGGAGCCGCAATGACAAGAAGAATCACCGCGATGATGCGAACGACCGTGGAATCGACCCCGAAATAATACGCTATGCCTCCGCATACTCCCAAAAAACGACGGTCCTCCAAGCTGCGGCGGAACGGCCCCCTTGGCCTTGACGAGGTAAAACCGGCCAGTTTTCCACGCCTGGAAGCCCACACCAAATACACGCCCGCCACAACGAACGCGCTCGGCCACACAACCCCCCAAAGAGCGCGTATAACCTGGCCGATGCGAAACCACACGTCGCCAGGAAAGACGTTTCCCGCCAGATTGAACACGCCAAGCACGATGAGCACAACACCGAGAACGAGCGCCGTTCGCGGATGGCGCGAGTTTTTTTGGCTATCCGTCATCAGCGCCTCCTAAATCCAGGGATTGACATCGTATACGCGAACGCCGAGCGGCGTGTTGATGACCGCATGCTCCAACGAGCCCGGAATGGCGAAAAAGAACACCACTGCTAGGCATACCACCACGACAACCAATGCAATGGCGAGGTTAAACATGTCGTCGTGAAGCGACATCCTCATCAGAAGCAAGCCCGCAATTACAAGCAGGACGGGCCACAACTTATCCACGGCGACGACGGCCGACTGCCAGGCAATAAGCCCCGTCGTCATAAGCAGAACCACAACGCTCACGGACACAATCGAGAGCCCCGCCGAAAACCGCCGGATCCGCGATCCGCGACTGGAAGGAACAAGCATGAGCACAAAGCCGGCCACAGTAAACGTCAACGGCCACAGCTGCCACCACATGACTCCTTCAACCACGATGTCGAAAACCGCCACGACTTCAAGAGCGAGAATAATGGAGCCGACCCATACGCAGAAGCGAGACCAGCCCGTCATGCCTCCCGTTTCACAGGGGCAATCTTCGGGTTTTTCCACGGGCTGCACCACATGATTTTCAACCACGCGACCCTCGTCGAGCGAAAACCCGACAGGGGGAACGGGAGCCTCGCCACGCGAACGAGTTCGAGCGCGACCGCACGAATCAGAAGACGTATAGCCTTCCAACTCGGCGGGAACGTAGGCAGCGCAATCTATGGGAATCGATGCGTCAAGGCGCTTGGGTATAACAAGCCAAATGACCGCGTATATCGGCAGAACGAGACCGAATGTCACAATAGCGAAAAGAACAGCGAGGATGCGTACGACGAGAGGGTCCACGTCGAAGCGGTCGGCTATGCCAGCACACACGCCGGCAATGGCTTCGTCGCCAGAGCGTTGGAGCTTCTTCGCCTCGGCCATACGGGCCCTCCTTATCGCATACGCTGCGTTGCTACTCCTTGGCGTCCTCGTTCTCTTGAGCTTCGGGCTTGGCCTCGTCGAGGCGCTTTACCCGTATCTGAGACACGCGACGGCGTCTCATCTGCTGCACCTTAAAACCGTATCCGCCGATAACGAATTCGTCCCCGAGCTGAGGAACGCAATCAAACGTGTTCATGAGCCACCCGGCAATCGTCTCGTAAGATTCGCTTTCCTCGACGGGCAAGCCAAGCTCCTTCGCCTCGTCGGAAGGGCACGAGCCGGCAACGACCCATTCATGGTCGGACAGCTGGGTGATGTGTTCGTTTTCGCCGAAATCCGTTTCGTCTATGATTTCACCGACGATTTCCTCAACGATGTCTTCGATGGTAATTAAACCAGCGGTTCCACCGTATTCGTCGACGACAATGGCCATCTGTTGACGATTCGTTTGCATTTCGTTGAGCAGCGGAAGCAGGTCTTTGCTTTCGGGCACGAAGTCCACGTCGGCAAGGTAATCGACAACCGAATCCGCCTCTCGATCGTCAAGCAAAGGGTTGATGAGGTCTTTGTAACGGACAATACCGATGACGTCGTCCTGGTCTTCATGGAATACCGGAAGACGCGAATAACCCGTTCCGCGCATACGGTCGATGGCCTGCTTCACCGTTTCAGAATCTTCGACCATGATCATATCGACACGGGGGGTCATGACCTCGCCTGCCGTAGAATCGCCCAAGTCAAGAACTTCGTGAATCATGCGCTTCTCATCATCGTCCAATTCTTCGTTGTCGGCGACAATGTAGCGAATCTCTTCTTCCGAAACATCCTGTCGGTCGTCAGCGCTTTTGACCCGCATGACGCGTGCCAGCAAGTCGGCCGAAGCAGCTGTGAATCGAACAATGGGGCTGAATATCTTCTGAAAAACAGAGAGCGGTCCGGCAACAGCTTTCGAAACCGACTCGGCGGAAGAAAGCGCGATGCGCTTGGGAACAAGCTCTCCTATCACGATGCTGAAGTACGACACGATCAAAGTGATCAGCACGGGTGCAAGACCGGGCGCCACGAGCGTCAGCCATTCCACGCCAAACGAAGAGAGCCATTGCGACAGTGGCTCCGAGAGGTTCGTTGCGGCGGCCGCGGAGGCAAAAAACCCAACAAGTGTAATAGCAACCTGGATAGTGGCGAGAAAGCGGTCGGAGTCGGCCGCAAGGTCAAGCGCTCGCGCGGCCTTTTTCGAGCCCTCCTCCGCCTCCTTCTGAAGAACGACCTTGCGGGCATTGACGAGCGCCATCTCCGACGCGGAGAAATACCCGTTGACAAGAATGAGGACAAACGTGACCAGAATGCTTATTCCAATGTCCATGAGGAAGCGTCACACCTTATCAAATCGCCGCCGACCAGGCGGAAAGCCAAACTGCGCTCTTGCGCAGCACGCGCCGTATGATTACAGCACGTACAAAACAATGGAAAGGAACTGAAGGATGCTGCCCGCGAGCACCCACAGATGAAACACCGTGTGCATATAGGGAATCTTTTTCAGCACGTAGAACACGCATCCGATGCTGTAACAGATACCGCCCGCCAGAAGCAGCATGAGCCCCGGGAACGCGAGGCTGGAAATGAGCGCGGGAAGAAAGCCCAGAAAGCCTCGAAAGCAATGCCCACGATGGCGAGCGCCCACACTCCGATGCAAAGCAAAAGGCCGTTTGAATTCGCGAGCGTGATAAGGCAAAACGGCGTATAGCTACCGGCGATGAAAAGATAGATCGCCGAATGGTCGAGCACCTTGAACACCTTTTTTGCCGGCAAGGGAACCAACGCATGATAAAGCGTTGACGCCAAGTATTCGAGCAGCATGGAAATGGTGTAGATGAGCGCCGCCGCCAAAGCAACGCCGCCGCCATGAGAGACCGAAATCACAACGCAGATGGGAATAGCCGCCACGGCCAAGGCCGCACCGATTCCGTGAGAGATGGAATTGGCAATCTCTTCGCCGACGGTGTATTCGCGCGCGGGCTTCTTTTTCGAACACGCCGGCGAACGGCGTGCCTTGGATAATTCCTTCGACGCCACCGAAGAAGCCGGCAGGTCGCGAATGTCCTCAAACGAAGAAATTCGCCATGCATGAGATGCGGACGCAGATGCGTCCGCCGTGTCTTTGGAAGGCTCGGAAGAACCTTGCGAAGATGGGTTGTTTTCAGCGTTCGTGTTCATAATCGGCATTCTAGCATAGGAACCGAATCCGCCGATGGCAGCGCTGATTCGTCATCGTTCAGTTACAGAAGATTCCGTTCGGGGCCTGACCCATTCAATCCACTCGGCAGCGTCCTCTTCGGAAACGTCCCATAACACTTCCGTCGTGCCTCCGACGCCCGCGGCCGTACGCGCATTCACTATGGCGACATGCGCCATACGCTGAAACGGATTCGTCTTGATAAAGCCATACTGAATCTTCTTGCGCGGAACAATGGAGGTCTTCACGGACAAGCCGCCGTTCGTCATGCTCATGAAAATGCGGTTGTACCCCAGGGCCGAACGCCTATACCACAAAACGGCGTCTACCACATTCAACGCGAACATCAGGATAAAGAAGCCGCAGCAGGCGAAAAACGCAATCTGCACGATAGAGAACAGCCCGGGGTCTGCGACGAGCATTCCCGAAGCCGCCGCGTACGCGAATCCCGCATAGGCGGCAGCTGCGACGACGAACAGCCAAAACGACGCGCTGCGGATGATGCTGCGCCGAATAATGGCGCGACGAAGGGCAACGGAAGCAGGGCGCACCGTCTCTTCCGGCACGTTTGAGAATTCAGGCAGAACTCCGTCGAGTATCTCCGGCACGCGAGACACCTTCACGAACGGATGGATGACTAGGCCACGCACCGATGAAGACTGCGCGTTGGAATCCTCGGTGTTAAGCGAATCGATTTTGCCAACCGACAGCTCGCAATAGCCGATCAGACGGCGGACGAACGACTGCTTGATGATGACCGTCTGCACGCGATCGACATCGACACCGTGAAACGAACGCTGCAGCAAGCCGTGTTCGACCTCGATACGGCTTTCACGACGACGGACCCTGAAACCGCCGTACTGCACAACGGAACCCACCACGGAAAAGGCCCAGAGGGCGATCACGCACAACACCGCCCACAACGCCACTTCCCATGCGAGCGCATTGAATGCACCGCCAACAGCCGAGGCAGCGGCATCCGGAGAGGCCCCCTCCAAGGCCGTTCCCGCCATCATGCCTTCTACCGCATCTTCCGTCCATGCCTGAATGCTGGATTCGAATATCTGCGCAACAAACGATGCCACGCCGATGATGCCGGCGATAATCACGCCGAAATGCCCCGCAGCCCCCGAAAGTCCGGCGAAGAGAAGCTCTTTGTTGCTCAAACCCGCTTCATACGAGACAGACCCCGTTGCAACCTCTTCTCCGCCGAAGACACCGCGAATATCCTGCAGCACTTCGTCCGCCCCGTCGAGAACATTGCCCGAAAGCTGCCCCGCCATCGAAGCGACGCGCGCATCCGCCGCAGCGAATGCGGCGCTGACTTGAACGGACACGGGGTCTTCGCCGAAAGCGATGCGCACGGCACGTTCGTCGCCGCCGGCGTTTGCCACCATCCATGCGGAAGGAACAACCATGCTGGAAATAAATGCGTTGCCGAATTCGTCAATGGCGCCTCCCGCCAGCAAAATCTTCTTGCGGCGAAATATCTCGGAACGCAAGGCTTCAGCCTCGGAGGTCCGCACGAACTTCAGCATGATGGCGTCGTTGGATGCGCCCCCCGCCGTGTCGATTTTCACATCGCACACGCCCAGCACGCGCTGCAAAACCCCCGCCTGCTGATTGACCGATTGCACGCGCTGATACGGAACATGACGGCGCTTCTTGTTCAAAATGCCCGAATATAGATTGAATTCCTCCGGCAGCAGTTCGTAGGAGAGATGTTTCCAGGAAAGCCATTGCACGAGAAACACCATAGCAAAGATGCCGCCCACCAGCACAATCACGCCAAGGGCAATGAAGGGCACGACGAACACGGAGGAAGGGGCCTTCGCCAGCGCGCCTACGATGCTGCCGAACATGGATACGACCGTGAGAGCGGCAATAGTCATGGCGGCGCCCAACCCCCCAAGCCACACATAGGAGCTATGCACCCGATGCTTCCCTGGTTTCAAAGACTCGGGAACCAGCGCACGAGGATCGCCGGGGACAAGCCTCTCGGCTCCTGCGCGGGCATAGGCAATAAGCTGGTCACGATATGCGACCCATTCGGGACTTAAGGATGCGAAGGCTTGCTTTTGGGGATTCTCGCTCATCATGGCTACACGTCCTCCTGCGCGAGGCGCGCCTGGGTGGCAATGCGATCGCGCAGCATGTCCGCCTCTTCGAAAGCAAGGCCGGGAATGACGTGTTCGCCCGCCGCCGTGGAAACAGTAACACTTGCGAGATCGAACATTCGCAGAATTGGGCCTTGCTTCGTATCGGTATTCTGCACGCGCACGAAGGGGATGACGAAACGGACGCGCCAGATGATGCCGCGCGATATGTCGAGCTCGTTTTCCCCCACCTCATAACGCCAGCGTATATGTCGAACAGGAGGCAGAATGCCAACCATCACGACAAGCGCGACAAGCCATGCCGCCGTCATGGCCGCAACCACGATCCATGCCCACGAAGCTTCCGAATCGACGAGGGCGATAATGAAAAAGGTGACCGAACAGGCCGCGTAAACAACCGTCAGCCACAGCGCATCACTGATGCGCCATACGTTTTTCACTTTGGGATCGAGCTGGTTTTTGGGAAGAGGACGCATTCGTGGCTCCTTCCGAGGGTAGAGGTACGCGCCACATGTCGAAAGACCCTTCGATAATACCGAGAAAACATCTGTTTTTCTTTAAGAAACGCATCGCAATTCGTCAACGTTTAAGAACTCGCCGATGCGGAGCCGCAGCCATCGTGGAATCTTCCAGCCTAAATCGGGAAAGCAGTTTCGGGACCACCTATTTGAGATAAGCTATATCGACACCACACCAACAATCCCCGAGTGAACGGAGCACCATGCCCCCTTTGAAGGCGTTTCATGCAAGCGACGTCGTCGACAATCTCACGAACAACGGATGCCGTGCGCAACTCGTCGGAGCGGACATTGCAATACAAGGCATGTCCATAGACTCTCGCACAGTAGAAAAAGGCTGCCTTTTCGTATGCAAAGGCGCTTCCTTCAAGCCGCAGTTCCTTTCCATGGCGCTTACATCCGGAGCTTCCGCGTATATGTGCGAAAAGTCGGCCGAGGAGGCTCTTATTCACGTGGCCCCGAACGCATCGCATATCGTGGTTGAAGACATTCGCCACGCTATGGCCCTAACTGCATCTTTTACATACAACCACCCGGATCGCTCTCTGAATGTCATCGGGATAACCGGCACTAAGGGGAAATCGACCACCGCCTATATGCTGCGCTCGATTCTTGACGCCGCAAACATGCCTTCCTCCATCCTCGGCTCAATCGAAACCGACGACGGCCTGGTACGCCACGAAAGCCACAACACCACGCCCGAAGCGCCCGACCTGTGGCGCCATTTGCATAACACCAAGGAATCCGGCCGAAAAATCATGGTCATGGAGGTATCCAGCCACGGTTTGAAATACGAACGCGTTCTGGACCTTCGGTTCGAAACCGCCTGCTTCCTCAATATCGGGCGAGACCATATATCGCCCGTCGAACACTCCGACTTCGAAGACTACTTCTCTTCGAAGCTCAAGATTTTCGACCAGTGCTCCACCGCTGTTGTCAACGTCGATTCGGATCATAAAAATCGCATCCTTGATGCAGCGGGCAAGGCCCAGCGCATTGTGACCTTCGGTATCGAACAAAGCGACGCCGACTATACCGCCCGAAACATATCTCCCTCGGCAAAAGGCACGTCCTTCGACCTCGCTGCGGAAGGGGAAACCAGAAGAATCGACCTCGGCATAGCGGGAAGCTTCAACGTATCAAACGCCCTCGCCGCCATCGCCATGGCACGGCTTGCGGGCGTCGATTTCAACACCATAGAGAAAGGCCTTTCGTCCGTAAGGGTGCCAGGACGCATGGAAATCGTGGCCTCCCCGGATGGGAAAAGCCTCGCCATCATCGACTACGCGCATAACGAACTATCCTTCAAGACGCTCTTCGAATCGGTGAAAAGCGACTATCCGGACCGAAAAATCATCGCAGTGTTCGGAGCCCCTGGAGGAAAGGCCGAAGAGCGGCGTGAATGCCTTCCCCGCGTTGCCGCGCAATACGCCGACTTCGTTAT
>OICY01000574.1_pt1 | contig 13424 bp, 8 predicted proteins | sample 1581441 | NCBI WGS metagenome assembly OICY01 (sample SAMEA3882514, study PRJEB24775) | human gut metagenome | biome: human-associated habitat; feature: intestine environment; material: feces | place: Netherlands | collected 2009/2010 | reverse complement strand
ATGTAGACAACCTTCTGGTCTATGGAGAAGAAGGGGTGGATTACAAATTGGATGAAAATGGTTGTGCAGTAGCACCGGATGGATATACGGATCTGAATAGTGTAGCCTATACCGATAATATGAACTACTATTTCTGGGGAAATAAATGGTTGACCTATCCGGTTGCAGGCGGTCTGTATGGAGAAGAAAAAGAGACAAACAAGCAGCAGAATTATGATGGAGATCATTCAAACTATTATGGTTTCCTTTACGACTACAGTGATAAAGAAGCAGAATATACCGCATGCCTGAACATTGTAGAAGAATATAAAAAGTCTCTGTGGGTTGGTGCAGCAGATGTAGATACAACACTTGCCGAGATGACAAAACGACTGAAAGCAGCTGGCATGGATGACCTGATTCAGACAAAGCAGGAGCAGCTGGATGCATGGATGAGTAGCAAATAGGAAAGACTTTAAAAAAGAAAAGGCTGCGGAAATTTACCGCAGCCTTATTTATCAAAAAGGGAGTCGAATTATGACGAAAAGTGAGAAAAAACATGCCAGTAAAAATACATTAGCATTACTGTTGATTGCATTACCGGGTATTACATATCTGATCATTAATAACTATATTCCTATCATTGGAACCTTTATTGCGTTCAAAAAGTTCAGTTATGCAAAAGGAATCTGGGGAAGCCCATGGTGTGGACTGAATAACTTTAAATTTTTGTTTCTGACAGATGATGCATGGGTCATTACGAGAAACACATTGTTATATAATCTGGCGTTTATCGTGATCGGAACCGTAGTTTCTGTGATTTTTGCAATCCTGCTGCATGAGCTGGGAGAACTGTTACGCGGAAAGTTTTTCCAGTCCGTGCTGTTATTTCCGCACTTACTGTCCTGGGTTGTAACGGCGTATCTGGTATACGCGTTATTGGGAAGTACAACCGGTTTTGTGAACAATACAATTTTAGATGCGTTGGGGAAAAACGGCGTAGACTGGTATACTGCAAAAGCTGCATGGCCGTTTATCCTGGTTATTGTATATCTTTGGAAGAATGCAGGATATAATGCGATCGTTTATATGGCAGGTATTGCAGGCATTGATAAGGAAATTTATGAAGCGGCAAAGATTGATGGCGCTTCTAAATTGAAACAGATTACGGCCATTACACTTCCGCTTCTGAGACCAACCATTGTTATTATGACATTGATGGCGATCGGTCGTGTATTCTATTCTGACTTTGGTTTGTTCTATCAGGTACCAATGAATGCAGGAACCCTGTTTTCTACGACACAGACGATTGATACGTATGTATATCGTGGTTTGATGGAACAGGGTAATGTGGGAATGTCTTCGGCAGCAGGTGTATATCAGTCATTGGTTGGTTTTGCACTGGTCATGATTGCAAACTTTATTGTACGGAAAAAAGATCCGGAAAACGCATTGTTCTAGGAGGCAGGATATGAAAAAGACAGTCAGCGATGAAAAACGATTTATTGCAATAGCAACAGTTATTTTAGTGGTAATCAGTATTGTGGCGTTGTTTCCGATGATTCTTCTGGTGGTTGCGTCCTTTACCGATGAAAATGAACTGATTACAAACGGATATCAGATTTTGCCGAAGAAACTCAGCCTGGAAGCATATACCTACATGGTAAAACAGGCAGCAACAATCGTAAGATCGTATCTTGTTACGATTGGAACAACCGTTGTCGGAACCGGATTAAGCGTATTACTGACGACTTCGATCGCATATCCGATGGCACGAAAAACATTCAAATATAGAAACGCATTATCCTTTTTTGTATATTTTACCATGCTGTTTAATGGAGGACTGGTGCCACAGTATATTATGTGGACAACATTTTTCCATATTAAAGATACGTATGCAGCACTGATTTTTCCGAATCTTCTGATGACAGCATTCAATATTTTCCTGGTAAGAAACTATTACAGCAACAGCCTGCCGGAAGCATTATATGAAGCTGCACAGCTGGACGGAGCGTCAGAGCTTGGAATTTTCACCAAAATTGTATTTCCGTTGTCGAAGCCGGTAGTTGCCACCATTGGACTGTTTACAGGTCTTTCCTACTGGAACAGCTGGACCAATGCTTTATATTACGTACAGGATCCAAAATATTTTGGTATTCAGAATCTGCTGATGCGTATCATGAAAAACATTGAATATCTGCGAAGCGGAGCATCAGAGCTGGCAGCGGAAGGACAGGCAGTTTCGCTTCCGGGCAACTCCATCCGAATGGCACTGGCATTTGTTGGAATTTTACCAATCATTATTATTTACCCGATGCTTCAGAAATATTTTATCAAAGGTGTGGTTGTCGGCGCTGTAAAAGGTTGACAGAAAGGAGAAACAGATGGCAGCATATGTACATTGCAATTTTCACTCCTGTATCCTGCGGATGCAGGTAGATGTTTCAATTTTGCTTCCGGAAAAAGAGCGGATGGAAGATGTAGAGCAGGGGAAAAAAGGGGAGACTTTCGGAAAAAACAAAAAATATCAGACTCTGTATCTGCTGCATGGATTTACAGGAGACCATCTTTCATATCTGAGAACCTCCAAGATTGAGCGTTATGCAGATGAGCATCAGATTATGGTGGTTATGCCAAGCGTATATAACAGCGCCTATACGGATATGAAATACGGACTGGATTATTTTTCTTATCTGACAGAGGAACTGACAGATTTTGTGGAGAGAAATTTCCCGGCAGCAACAAAGCGGGAAAACCGTTTTATTGCAGGAATGTCGATGGGAGGTTATGGCGCTTATAAATGGGGACTTACCTGTCCGGAAAAATTTGCGGCAATCGGAGGCGTTGCGGGATCTTACCATGCCGAATATCGTTATCAGGGAAAGGTTAACACGGTATCCACCCTTTGTGAAGCGTTATATGGTGATCCGCCTGCGATTACACCGGAGGTTCATGATGTTTTTACACTGTTGAAAAACCGGAAAGAAGAAGGAAGAGATATTCCGAGACTGTATACCTGCTGTGGTACAGAGGACAGACGTCATCAGGATTCTGTCGATCTGAAGGAGTTTGCAGATCAGCTGGGAGTTCCGCTGCTGTTTGAAGAGGGACCGGGAAGACATGATGATATTTTCTTTGATGAGTATATTCAGAAGATTCTGGACTGGATGAACTTTGCGGGAAAATCAGTAGAAGAGTAAAATCTGCAGAGTATAAAGGGGGTTGTCTCGCCAGATTTTTTTAGTGCGACAGCCCCACGGGAAATACAGGGAGAAGAGGAAAATGGAGATAGAAAAAGCAGCCGTAGCCGGAACACTGGAATCCAGCGATTGTATGGTTACGGTAGAAGATGGAGATGGAAACATAGATCTGGTACTGGAAAGCACAGTGATTCATCAGTATGGAAATCAGATCCGTCATGTGGTTCTGGATACCCTGGAAAGTCTGGGAGTTCAGAGCGCGAAAATTAAGATTGTAGATAAAGGAGCTCTGGACTGCACCATCCGTGCGAGGGTGGAAGCTGCGGTATACCGTTCCGCCGGGCAGTCGGAGCAGCTGCCATGGGGAGGTGCGATCAGATGAGAGACGCAAAAAAACGATTACGTCGTACCATGATGTTTTTAAACGCACAGAAGCCGGGACTGATTAAAGATCCCTATATTTATGGAGCAGATTCCCTGATGTTGGATCTGGAAGATGCAGTGGCAGAAAATCAGAAGGACGCGGCCAGATTTTCCCTGTTTCATGCACTGCGCACGATTGATTATCATGGAGCAGAACGGATTGTACGTATTAATGGTCTGGACACGCCTTTCTGGAAGGAAGATATCCGCTGCGCAGTAGCCGGTGGATGTGATGGCATCCGGATTCCGAAGACAGAGACAGCGCAGGATGTAAAAATAGTGGAGCAGCAAATTTTAAAGGCGGAGAATGAATTTGGCAGACCGGAGAACAGTACCTTAATTATGGCAGCGATAGAATCGGCAAGAGGTGTGGTGAAGGCATTAGAAATTTGCGAGGCTTCGAAAAGGCTGTTTGGTATCGCACTGTCCGGTGGAGATTACACGAAAGATCTGCATACCCACATTACGGGAACCGGAATAGAACTGATGGGAGCAAGACAGCAGCTTGTCATTGCTGCGCGGGCAGCAGGTGTGCAATGTTTTGATACCGTTTATACAGATCTGGAAAATGAAGATGGTTTTCGAGAAGATGTCAATACGATTCACCTGATGGGATTTGATGGGAAATCGATTATCAATCCAAGACAGATCCGTATTGTACATGAGATTTTTACACCGAAAGAAAAAGAGATTATTTTTGCGGAAAAAGTAGTCCGTGAGATTGATAGCAAAAAGGCACAGGGAATCGGTGTGTTTACTGTAGATGGAAAGATGATTGATATTGCGTTTTATGATGGCGCAAAGCGAACCATTGAACTGGCCAAGGCTTCCGGTGTGTACGAGGGGGAACTGTAAAATGAAAAATGCAGTAGGGAGAGAAATTCCCGAGGAAATATTGAAGATAACAGGAAAAGAAGTATTTCACGGAGTGCATTATTATGATGGTTATGAATATCAGAAAGATGGTCCGAAAACCCGCTGCGTGGTGAATTCCGATGGCAGCAAATTGGTGAAAACAATTCATGAGGCACTGGTAAAATGTGAAATCCGGGATGGCATGACAATTGGATTTCATCATCATTTCCGGGATGGTGATCTGGTTGTAAATATGGTGATGGAAGAAATCCATAAAATGGGTATTAAAAATATTACCATTTGTGCCAGTTCTCTGGGGAAAGCGCATGCAGGACTGGTACCGTACATGGAAGATGGAACGATTACGGGAATACAGTCTTCCGGTGTGCGCGGTGAGATTGGAAAGGCGATTTCCGAGGGAAAACTGAAAGGGCTTGCAGTGATGCGCTCTCACGGTGGCAGAGTTCGGGCAATCGAAACAGGAGAAGTACACCTGGATATTGCATTTATCGGAGCACCGACGTGTGATGATTATGGAAACTGTCGTGGTATCGGTGGAAAAGCAGATTGCGGAGTATTGTCCTATGCGATGGTAGATGCTGATTATGCGGACCGGGTCGTAGCAATTACGGACTGTCTGGTGCCGTTTCCTAATTTTCCGACACATATTTCCATGACAAAGGTAGATTATGTAGTAGTGGTAGATGCGATCGGAGATCCGAAAAAAATTGCAACAGGTGCAGCAAAACCGACGAAAGATATGAGAAAACTGATGATGGCGGATTACTGTACACGATTTGTCACTTCTACCCCGTACTTTAAAGATGGATTTTCTTATCAGACCGGTGTGGGAGGCGCATCTATCGCTTCCACCATTTCGTTGGCAAAAATCATGAAGGAACGTGGAATCCGTATGCGTTTCGGCGTCGGAGGATTGACGAAACCGATGTGTGATCTTCTGGATAATAATCAGGTTGATGTACTTCTGGATACGCAGGATTTTGATCTGGATGCGGTAGAATCGGTAAAAGATATCAGACATTTCAGAATCAGTGCCGGTGAATATGCAGATCCTTTTAACAAGGGCGCAGTAGTCAATAAACTGGACTTTGTGATTCTGGCAGCACTGGAAGTAGATGTAAATTTCAATTGCAATGTTGTAGTAGGATCTGATGGAGTTATAACAGGCGCGCAGGGAGGTCATCCGGATACGGCGGCAGGCGCAAAATGCACCATTGTACTGACTCCATTATTGCAAGGAAGAATTCCGGCAATCTGTACGGAAGTAACAACAGTGACAACACCGGGAGAATCTGTAGATGTAGTCATCACGGAATATGGAGTTGCAGTTAATCCACTGCGAAAAGATCTGCTGGAAGCAGTAAAAAACAGTGGACTTCCGCTGAAAACGATAGAAGAACTTCGAGATTTGGCTTACCGGATTGCAGGAGAACCGGAGAAAGTAGAATTTGGCGAACGTGTTGTAGGAATTATTGAAAGCAGAGACGGAACCATCATGGATGTAGTTCGTCAGATTAAACCATTCCAATTTAAAGAGGAAAAGAAGGTACTCCCGGAGTCAGTACATAAATAAGAGAAGGGAGGGCAGGCAGTGAGTGACTATATGGAAGAAACAGGGGATCCTTTTACCGGGAAAAAGAAAGAGGAACTCAAAAAATTTCTGGAATACATGGGACTTACTTATGATGAGCAGATTACGCATTCCATTGTATTGCGAAAAGAGAAAGAAATCATAGCAACTGCTTCCTGCCAGAAAAATATCATAAAATGTGTTGCGGTATCAGAAGAGTATCAAGGACAGAATCTGCTGGCACATCTTATGACATCTCTGATTGAATATTTTTATGGAATGGGAATTTCTCATTTTTTTGGATTTACCAAGCCTCAGAACAAAGAACTGTTTTGCAGTATGGGAATGTATCCGGTGACACAGACAGAAAAACGGACTGGAAAAATTCCTGAAACGATTAAAAAAAGAAACACAGGAACAACAGAAGTGCAAAGTGGAAAACAGGCATGAAAACGGTATTGGGGCAGTGGTTATGAATTGTAATCCCTTTACCAGGGGACATGAATACCTGATCCGGGAGGCGGCAAAAAAAAACAAATGGCTGCACATTTTTATCCTCTCAGAAGAACAGAGCTTTCTGACAACGAGAGAACGGTATCAGTTGGTAAAAGAAGGAATACAGGAAATTCCAAATGTGATTCTTCACCAGACCTCAGAATACATGATTTCGCCGGCTGTGTTTCCGACATATTTTATCAAAGAAAAAGCGAAAGCCTATGAGATGAATTGCCAGTTGGATATTCAGTTATTTGGAGAGCGTATTGCACCGGAACTTAATATAACGGATCGCTATGTAGGCAGTGAACCGGCCTGCGATGTGACACATACCTATAACCAGTGCTTACGGGAGCAGCTGCCGTGCTATCAGATCCGCTTTCATGAAATTCCCCGAAAAACATATGGAGACCAGATCATCAGTGCATCTGAGGTCAGAAAAAGATATGCGGAAAATCAATTAAAAAGCGTCTGCGGGATGCTTCCGGAAAGTACCTGGCGCTATCTGGAAAGGAAAAAGAATGAAAACGGAAAATAAGGTTTCCTTAGAGCAGGTATTGTGGAGCCGAGAAAAAAGGGTGGCAACGCAGAAAGAGCTTCTTGAAAAATATCCGGGTACCTTAATCTGCTTTATGCTCAATATTCCGGGTCCGGAAAAGGTAAATGAACTTTTCGAAAAGGTCTTTTATGAAGGACTAGAAAAGATACAGAATAAGCTGGAAACGGAAAAAATTTCGACGGAAGTCCGGCTGGTACAAGAAAACATAACCGGATATGAAGGATATTTGGTTGTGAAAGCAGACGGCTGCCAGGTGAAAAAGCTTATGATTGCTTTGGAAGAGACGAAGATCGGGAGACTGTATGATATTGATGTATTGGAAAAAGAAAATACGAAAATCAGCAGAAAGGATCTTGGATTTCCGGAAAGAAAATGTCTGTTATGCGACAACCCGGCCTGCCAGTGTGGCAGAAGCAGAAAACATTCGATCGAAGAATTGAGAAAAAAGATCTATGGTATCATATGGGAAGAACAGCTGCAAAGAGGCGTAGCTGCTGAGATCAGTCAGGCACTGATGGAGGAAGTGTATACAACACCAAAACCAGGCTTAGTAGACCGGGAGGATACCGGTGCGCATACAGATATGAACTGTCAGACATTTCAAAAGAGTACAGAGGCGATCGCCGAAGATCTGGCGGCAATGTTTGAAGCCGGGTATTCCTGGGAGGCAGATCCGAAGACATTGTTTCCCCTTCTCAGAGAAAGAGGAAAAAAGACGGAAGAAAAAATGTTTGTTGCAACCGGAGGAGTCAATACGCACAAAGGAATCATTTTTACGATTGGCATTCTTGCAGCTGCAGCCGGAATTTCCCTGAGAAATTACGGAAAAATCGAGTCGGAGGATGTTTGCCGGATCAGTCTGGAAATGACAAAAAAAGAGTTGGAACAGGATCTGAGAAAATTAAAACAAAGCTCGGGGATCACGCATGGAGAAAAAATTTACTGCCATCTGGGCGAGAAAGGAGTCCGGGGACTGGCGATGAGCGGATATCCGATTCTGTGTGAACGTACGGTTCCTCATATGAAGCAGTATATAGCAAATAACAGGGATCAAAATCAGATCAATGTACAGATTCTTCTTGAGATTATAGGAGAGCTTACGGACACAAATGTCATCAGCAGAACCAGTGAGAAAGAAATGCGATGGCTGCAAACAGAAGCAAGGGCAATTCTTAAGACAGGTGGTGCTTTTTGCGCGGAGGGTTTGCAAAAAGTGCGAGAACTGAATCAGATTTGTATCCGGAAAAATATGAGTCCGGGAGGAGCTGCGGATTTACTTGCGGCAACGATTTTTTTGTGCCGCATGGAAACCTTGATGGAACGTTTGAAAAGTATAACATAATAAAAATATATGACGCTGTCATTGATCTTAAAATGTACGGTCGCTCTTAATGCTGAATATTTTCAGCTGTTAAGAGCGGCCGTTTACGTTGGAAATATACGGCAGTATTGTCGGAAGAAAATGGTTACTGTTTGCCTGAAGGTTGATTGCATCAAAAAAAGGAGTCTGCTATACTGTAGCTATGTTTATTTTTTTGGCAGAAGTGGATCAGAACAGGAGGAGCGAAACATGAGTCTGCAGTTTATTATGGGAAATTCGGGAGCTGGAAAGTCGAGATATGCGTATCAGAAAATTCTGGCGGAAGCGATGCGCCACCCGGAGAAAACTTATCTGATCATTGTGCCGGAGCAGTTTACAATGCAGACGCAGAAAGAGCTTGTGTCACTGCATCCGGCGGGCGGTATTTTAAATGTTGATATTTTGAGCTTCCAGCGTCTGGCTTACCGTATTTTTGAGGAGACCGGAGGCAGTCTGTACCCGGTGCTCGAAGAAACGGGAAAGAGTCTTGTGGTAAAACGCGTTGCACAGGAGAAGAAAAAGGAGCTGACGATTCTTGGAAGTACGTTAAAGAGAACCGGCGCAGTTTCGCAGATGAAATCGTTGATTTCCGAGCTGAAGCAGTATCAGATTGCGCCGTCCGAGCTTGATACGTGGGCGGAGGAGACGGGAGAGAAAAAGCTGCTGGCAGCAAAGCTGAAAGACACCGGGGTAATCTACCGTGCATTTGAAGAATATCTGGAAAATCGCTACGTGACGGCGGAGGATGTGCTGGAGGTTCTGGCGGGAAAGCTGGAAGAATCATCACTCATTCGAAACAGTGAGGTACTGGTGGACGGATTTACCGGATTTACGCCAGTACAGATCGGTGTGCTTGGAAAACTGTTCCGGCTTTGTGAAAAGGTCTATGTGACGATTATTATGGATGAGCGGGAGGATCCGTATAAAAAGGCAATCCCGCACCAGCTCTTTGCGATGAGCCGCCAGCTGATTCAACAGCTTATGAAAGCGGCAGACGAAGCAGGGTGCCCAGTGGAGCCGGAAATCTGGGTCAGACGCTCGGGATATGGCCGTTTTCAGTCGGGAAGCATGATGGATCAGTTGGAACAGAACCTGTTTCGATATGGAATAAGAAGGATTGTCGGAACAGAGGCAGGAAAAAGAGCAGAGTCAAAAGCAGGGGCAGGAACAAATGGAAAGAACAAAAAAGAAATTGGGCCAAGCACGCTGGAAAATGCACAGAAAACGAAAAAGGAGCATTTGGAGTCCGGACAAAATCTGAAACAGCAGGGTATTTACATTAGTGTAGCGCCATCTCCACGTGCGGAGCTCGAGGAAACGGTGCGCCTGATCCGCCGCATGGTGCGTGAGGAGAAGATGCGGTACCAGGATTTTGCCGTTCTGACCGGAGATCTTTCCATTTATGGCACATATGCGCGGGAAATTTTTGAAAAATGCGGCATTCCGTACTTTGTGGACGAAAAGCATTCTGTGCTGATGAATCCGTTCGTGGAATTTCTGCGCGCGGCGATCGAGATGGTGGTACAGAGCTTTTCCTACGAGAGCGTCTTCCGTTATCTGCGCTGCGGCCTTTCGAGTCTGAGCCGCGAGGAGACAGATGCGATGGAAAACTATGTTCTGGCACTTGGCATCCGCGGGCTGAAAGCGTATGGGGAGACGTGGACGCGGGGATACCGCGGCATCAAACCGGATGAAGTGCCGCAGCGCAATCTCCTACGGGAAAAATTCTATGCCGAAGTGCAGCCGTTTGCAGAACAGATGAAGAAAAAAGACGCCACGGTGCGGGAGCGGACGGAGGCACTGTACGCACTGGCGGTGCAGAATCAGATGCAGGAAAAACTTGAGGAGCGGCGGCAGCAGTTTGAAGAGCGGGGACAGGAGGCATTTGCAAAAGAATACAGCCAGATTTACGGTATTGTCATGGAGCTTCTGGATAAGATTGTCGAGGTGCTGGGCGATGAAAAAATGACGTTGGCAGAGTATCAGGAGATTCTGGAGGCTGGCTTTGCAGAGGCTTCTGTTGGCATTATTCCGCCGACCGCGGACCAGGTACTGATCGGTGACAATGAGAGATCACGTCTGAAGGATATCCGTGTGTTGTTTTTCGTCGGTGTGAACGACGGGCTGATTCCGCGTCACGACGCGGGAGGCGGTATTCTCTCGGAGTATGACCGCGAGGAGCTGGAGCGCGCGGATGCAAAACTCTCCCCGACGGCGCGGGAGACGATGTATCAGCAGAAATTCCATCTCTACCGAAATCTGACAAAACCATCGGAGCGGCTGTACCTTTCCTTTGCGAAAGCGGGCGCGTCCGGCGAGGCGCAGAATCCGTCGTATCTGATCAATGAAATCCGGAAACTCTTCCCGGAAATTCTGGTGCGGGATATCGAAAAAGAAGAAAATCCGGAGGAAAAACTGGAGATGCCGCGTTCCGGGGAGGCACTGTTTCTGGAGGAGCTTGGAAAGGCGGCAGAGGGCGAGATGAATCCGCTGTTTGAAGAGCTTTACCGCTGGTATGCGGCACATCCGGAGGCGGGGATTCCGGCGGAGACGTATCGGAAGGCTGCCTTTCTGCGCTGTGCGGACGGTGTGATCGGAAGGAGTGCGGCATCGGCGCTGTACGGGGATACCCTGAAAAACAGTGCGACACGGCTGGAAAAGTATGCGGCATGTGCGTTTGCCCACTTTATGGAGTTCGGACTTCAGATCCGCGAGCGGGATCAGTATGAGCTGAAAGCGGCCGATATGGGAACGGTTATGCATGAAGCACTCGAAAAGTTTTCAAAAAAACTGCAGGAAAATGGCGAGACATGGAAGACTGTCGGGGATGATACCCGTGACCGCCTGATCGAGGAGTGCGTCGAGGAGACGATGGCAGATTACGGAAACACGATTTTCCAGAGCTCAAGCCGGAATCAGTATCGCATCATCCGCGTAAAGCGGATTCTGAAACGGACGGTGTGGGCGCTGCAGCAGCAGATTCGGCAGGGAGAATTTGAGCCGGGTGAATTTGAGGTTTCGTTCTCCATGGAGGACTCCTTGTCGGCGATTAATATTGATCTGTCGGAGCATGAGAAGATGCGCCTGCGCGGACGGATTGACCGCGTGGATCTCTGTGAGACGGACGATAAGGTCTATGTGAAAATTATCGATTACAAGACGGGAAATACATCGCTTGACCTGGTGGCGCTCTATTATGGGTTACAGCTGCAGCTGGCGGTTTATCTGGATGCGGCGGTGGAGCTGGAGCAGAAAAAGCATCCAGGTAAGCTGGTGGAGCCTGCGGGGGTATTTTATTATCATATTGATGATCCGATCCTCGATCAGGAAGAAGATGAGACCGATGAGGCGTGGGGCAGACGGATGCTGAAAGCGCTGCGGATGGATGGCCTTGTAAATGCAGATCGGAAGGTGGTGGAGCTTCTCGACCGTGTACTCGAGGACGGAACGACGTCGGATGTGATTCCGGTTGGAAAGAAGAAGGATGGTAGCTATACGAGTTATTCGAAAGTGGCATCGTCGGAGCAGTTTGATGTGATTCGGACATACACCAGAAAGAAGGTACGTGAGATCGGCGAGGGCATTTTCTCGGGAAATGTAAAAATTTCGCCATTTCAGCGGGATGGAGCAACGGCATGCGCATATTGCGAATATCAGGGAATCTGCGGATTCGATCAGAAAATTCAGGGATATGAATACCGTAAATTAAAGGGCATGGATACAGAACTGCTGATGAAGGCAATGCAGGAGACAGCACAAAGAGATCAAAAAGAGTGACTGCTTTTGAAAAAGTGAAATATGGTGCATTTTTTCCAAGTGAGGGAAAGAAAATCAGCCAGAAAGAAGAGGGAAAGAACATGGCAGTAAAATGGACAGCGGAACAGCAGAAAGTCATTGATGCGAGAGACCGGAATCTTCTGGTCAGCGCGGCGGCGGGTTCCGGAAAGACGGCGGTTCTGGTAGAGCGGATCCTTGCGATGGTGAAAGATCCCGTGCGCCCGATTGATATTGATCAGCTTCTTGTCGTGACCTTTACGCGTGCAGCGGCGGGAGAAATGAAAGAGAGAATCGGCCGCGCCCTGCAGCAGAGCCTAGAGGAAAATCCAGAGAATGAGCATTTACAGCGGCAGCAGACCCTGCTTCACCATGCGCAGATCAGCACAATTCACGGTTTCTGTTCCTATGTGATAAAAAATTACTTTCAGATGATCGATCTCGATCCGGTGTACCGCATGGCGGATGAAGGGGAGATCCGTCTGATGAAAAGCGATGTGATCCAGAAGGTCATGGAAGAACGCTTTACGGAAAAGGAGTCTGCATTTACACGGTTTGTGGAGAGCTACGCGGCGGGAAAGCAGGATGACGGGCTTGATGCACTTGTGCTGAAACTGTATGAGTTTTCCATGAGCTATCCATGGCCGGAGCAGTGGCTCGAAGAGTGCCGGGCGGCGTACCAGATGGATTCACCGGAAGCAGTGCAGGAGAGTATCTGGGTACAGGAGCTGATGAGCGAGGCGAAAAAGCGGCTCTCGAGTATTCTGGAAGGGATTCAGGAAAACCGGAAAACAGCAGTAAGCTCTGGAGGACCGTATTTATATGATGAGGCGCTGGCTTCTGACCAGCAGATGGTGGAAGAACTGCTGGAAACAGAATCGTTTGATGAACTGGTGCGCGCGATGGCCGGAATGAAGTTTAAAGCACTTTCGCGGAAAAAGGCAGACGATGTGAGTGAAACGCTGAAAGATCAGGTAAAGGCGGAGCGCGATGCATGTAAAAAGGAGCTGCAGAAGTTAAAAGAGCAGTTCTTTGAGAAGGACAGCGCTGCGATTGCGGAGGAGATTGCCGACTGCCGGGAGCCCATCGGGGTGCTGATTGATCTGACGGAGCAGTTTGCAAAAGCGTTTGCGGAGAAAAAACGGAGCAAAAATATTCTTGATTATGCCGATCTGGAACACTTTGCGC
>OICY01000568.1_pt1 | contig 13513 bp, 12 predicted proteins | sample 1581441 | NCBI WGS metagenome assembly OICY01 (sample SAMEA3882514, study PRJEB24775) | human gut metagenome | biome: human-associated habitat; feature: intestine environment; material: feces | place: Netherlands | collected 2009/2010 | reverse complement strand
CGCCCGCAGCTGACGGCGCTGCTCCGGGGTCTGATCGTAATAGTCGCTCATGTGTCGGTCTCCCCTCTCAGGCCCGCAGGGTGGGTGGATACACACCGCCGGCGTGGAGTTTCTGCAGCTCCGCCGCCACCGCCTGCCGGTCCTCGTGGTACGTCATGCCGAACCAGCGGTCTGCCGAGTGCAGCACGGATACCTCCAGCCGTCCCTGCTCCAGCAGGTCTCCCACCATGCCCGGCAGCAGGCACTCCGCCTTGACATTCTCCCCCGCGTCACGGCGCAGGAACGTCTCGAAATAGCGCGCCAGCTCGTCAAAGATCGACGGCATGAAGCCCCAGAAGTTCATGGACACCGTCGTATCGCCCGGCAGGTCGATGAAGTGCTCACCGTCCTCGGTGTAGGCGGCGTCCGCGCCGCGCTGCTCGATGTGCGTGCGCTCCGTGATGCTCTCGAGCATGCCATTGCGCTCCGTGCAGACGCCGCGCGACACGCTGCCGTTTGCCGTGACGGTGTTGCACAGGCGGAAGCCCACCATGGCATACGACCGCTCGGGGCGCGGCACGGCGAGAAAATCATACAGCAGGCGGTAGGCCTCGATGCCGTAATAATCATCGGAATTGATAACGGCGAACGGCCCGTCAATCTCGGGCGCAGCGCACAGCACGGCATGGGCCGTGCCCCACGGCTTCGTACGGCCCGCCGGCACGGCATAGCCCGCCGGCAGCGTGTCGAGCTTCTGATAGGCATAGCGCACGTCGAACGCCGCGGCCACGGCCGGGCCGACGCTCTCACGAAACTCCTCGGCCGTGTCCTCCTTGACGACGAACACGACCTTGCGGAAGCCCGCGCGGTAAGCGTCAAAGAGCGAATAGTGCAGCAGAAAATGGCCGTACTCGTCCACGGGCGTCGTCTGCTTCGGCCCTCCGAAGCGGCTGCCCATGCCGGCGGCCATGATGACCAGACAGGGTTGATTCATCGTTTTTCCCTCCATATTTCCAAACGGGTCTGTGCCATTATAGGCCGCGGGTCACAATTTGTCAATTTGCCGCGCGGTCATCTTGGCTTCCCGCGCAGAATATGGTATACTGCTTGCTATCTTGACAGTTTGGACGGGAGGAGATCATCATGTCCCAGAAGATCGGCACGCTGCGGCTGGCACTGACGTTTGCCGGGTGCTTTCTCGGCGCGGGGTACGTGTCCGGGCAGGAGCTGTGGCAGTATTTCGGCGCGTTCGGTGCGCGGGGGCTTTTGGGGCTCGTGCTCGCGGTCGCGCTGCTCGGCGGCACCGGAGTGCTGCTCCTGCGGCTAAGCGCGCGCACCGGCATCGAGACGATGGACGCGCTGATCGTGCGTGCGGACATCCCATGGCTGCGTACGGTCGTCGGCGTGCTGACGGCGGCGCTGCTGTTCGGCGTCGTGTGCATCATGGCCGCCGGCATCGGCGCGCTCGGCGAGCAGATGCTCGGCCTGCCGGTGTGGCTGGGCGCGGCCATCGCGTGCGTGCTCATTGCGGCGGCGGCGTATTTCGGCCTCGGCGGCATGGTGTCGGTGTTCACGGTCGCCGTGCCGTGCATGATCGTGGCCGCGCTCGTCATCGCGGGCATCCGGCTGCACCGCACGGGGCTGACCGCCGCGGCCTTTGCCGCCGGGGATACGAACCCCATGCTCGGCAACTGGGCCACGAGCGCCGTGAACTACGCGGCCTACAATTTCTTTGCTACCGTGGGCATCCTCGCCCCGCTGACGCGCCACCTGAAGAAACTCGGCACCGCCGTCTGGGGCACGGTGCTCGGCTGCGTGCTGCTGCTGGCGGTCGCGCTCGGCGTGCTCGCCGCGCTGGCCGTGAGTCCGGAGAGCGTCGGGGCACAGCTGCCCATGCTCGACCTCGCCTGCCGGCTGGGCACAGCCGGCGTTGTGTACGCCGTGCTGCTGTTTCTCGGCATGTTCGGCACGAGCGTGTCCTCGCTCGTGGCCGTGCTGACCTACGCCGGGCAGAAGTCCGCGCGGCTGGCCGGGCACCGTACGGCCCTGCTGCTCGTGCTCACGGCCGCCGCCTTCGCCGGAAGTCTGTTCGGCTTCGGCGACCTGATCGGCACCGTCTACCCGGTCTACGGCTATCTGGGCATGGCCGCCATGCTGCTCGTGGCCAAGCACGCCGTGCACGTGCGGCGCGCGGGAAACCACTGCACCGCAACTGGAGATTGACCCGCAGCGGCAGACCTGATACAATGAAGGCAATGACAAATACCGCGTTTTCTGGAATTTTTACAGGAGGAACCGCAATGAAACATCTCAAAAAGGCGTTTTGCCTGCTGCTGGCGGCCGTGATGCTGCTGGCGCTGGGCGTGCCGGTCATGGCAGCGGGCGAGATCCCGGTCGATGCCGAGCACTTCCCGGATGCGGCGCTGCGCACGTACGTGACCGATTACTGCGACACGAACAAGGACAACAAGCTCTCCGCGGCCGAGTGTGCGGCCGTACAGTGCATTGACCTGTTTGAAATGCAGATCACGAAGGTCGCCGACATGACCGGCATCAAGCACTTCACGAACCTGCACGAGCTGATCGCGTGCAACAACCAGATCACAACGCTCGACCTGAGCGGCATGACCAAGCTCGAAAAGCTCGACGTGTCCAGCTGCACCGAGCTGCAGAGCCTGAAGCTCGCCGGCTGCACCGCGCTCACGGCGCTCGACGCCTCGAGCTGCGCGCTCACGGCGCTCGATCTCACGGGCTGCACCGCGCTGAAAACCGTCGCGTGCTCGTATAACAAACTGACCGCGCTCGACGTGTCCGCCGCCGAAAAGCTGACCACGCTCGAGTGCAGCGCCAACCACCTGACCGCGCTCGATCTGAGCGGGCACAAGGCGCTCAAGGTGCTCACGTGCAGTCTCAACGATCTGGCTGCGCTTGAACTGACAGGCTGCACCGCGCTCGAGTCGCTCGACTGCAGCGACAACGCGCTCGCCGCGCTCGACCTGAGCGGCTGCACCGCACTCAATGCCACCGCGCAGGGCGACGGCAAGACCGCAAACCCGATCCTCAGCCCGCAGTACCTGCCGGAGCAGACCGGCGCCGTCACGGACGGGCAGCAGTGCACCGTGTACCTGGACGCCATCGTCGGCAAGGACAACATCGGCAGCGTTGCGCGCGTGCCGGACGCAAACTACGACAAGCAGACCGGCGCCGCCGTGTATGCCAAGACGCCGGACTATTTCACCTATCAGTACGACACCGGGCGCAAGGGCCTGCCGTCCATGGCCGTGTATTTTGAGATGCAGAACATGACGACCGGTGTCGCGCTCGATGAAGCCACGTTCCCGGATGCGGCCTTCCGCACCCTGCTCGCCAAGACTGCCGACGTCAACGGCGACAGCCGGCTCTCGGCGCTCGAGCTGCGCCACGTGTCGGAGCTCAACTGCAGCAACCTCGGCATCGCCGACCTGACCGGCATCGAATACTTCACGGAGCTCGTGGCGCTCAACTGCGAGAACAACAAGCTCACCGCGCTCGACGTGTCGAAAAACACGCACCTGAGTGAGATCTACTGCGGCGGCAACCAGCTCGCCACGCTCGACCTGGCCGGTCTGCCCATCAAGGACGCTGAGACCGACACCGGTCATGTGCAGACCCTGCCCGGCAGCTACGCGCTCACCGGCACGGAAAACGGCGTGGGCCTGTTTGACCTCAGCCAGATCGTCGGCAAGGACAACATCGGCAGCATCACCGCCGTCAAGGGCGCCAGCTACGACAAAGAGACCGGCATCGCGCGCTACAGCGCCGCTGTCGAAAAGCCGAGCTACACCTACGCCACCGGCAGCAGCGCCGTGTCGCTCACCGTCTCGTTCTCGCTCGATATGAGCACCCTGCCCAAGTCTCCGTTTACGGATGTCGTCGCCGGCAGCTGGTACTTCGACGCAGCGCTCTATGCCAGCAGCCACAACCTGATGCTCGGCACGTCCCCCACCGAGTTCAGCCCGAACATCACCATGACGCGCGGTATGCTCGTGACCGTGCTCTACCGCATGAACGGCAGCCCGAGCGTCAGCGGCAAGACGCCGTTCACGGACGTGAGGACCGACGAGTGGTACTCCGCCGCCGTCCTCTGGGCCTATCAGAACGGCATCGTCACCGGCATGTCCGACACCACGTTCGCCCCGATAAACAACGTCACGCGCGAGCAGATGGCCACGATCCTCTTCCGCTACACGAAAACGGCCGCCCCGGACAAGGCCAAAGCCTCCGCAGACCTGAGCGGTTTTGCCGACGCGGGCAGCGTGAATGACTGGGCCGTGGATGCCATGCGCTGGGCCGTCGGGCAAAAGCTCATCGCCGGCATCACCCTGGAGCAGTCCGTCTATCTGCAGCCGCGCGGCAATGCCACCCGCGCGCAGGCCGCCACCGTCCTCACCCGGTACTACGCACAGTAAGCGTACCGGAAATCCAACCGGAGAAGGAGTTTTCACCATGTCCAGAACGAAGTTCATGGGTATTTTTCTCATCATTCTCGGCGTCATCAGCGTGGTCGTGGGCATCGTCCGCGGCGACATGACCAGCAGCGCCGCGATGTTCATCGGCTATCTCGTGCCGGCGCTGCTCGGCGCCATGATCCTGATCGTCGACCACATCGGCGGCGGCGAGAGCAAGACCGAGACCGGCCCGTCCGATGCGGCGCTCGCCGGGCAGAAAAACAAAAAGAAGAAAAAATGAGAAAAAGCCGCTGCCCGGCCGGGCAGCGGCTTTTTCACGCAAACATGTTCCGCCGGACATTCCCGTCCGGCGGAACGCATAGGGTTAGGATGATATGGTGCTCAGCAGACCTTCGGCTCCGGGAATTTGGAGTGGAAGCTGTTGGCCTCGACCCAGTCGATGGCGGCCTGAATGCCGTCCCAGGTAGCGGGCTCGCCGCGGCCGACGGTCGCCATGGTCAGGCAGGCCTGCTCGGCGGGCGTGAGCGTGGTCTTGGCAGCCTTCGCGTTCAGGCGCTTGGCAATGTCCTTGATCTTCACCTTCATGATCAGGCGGTACGGCAGCGGCAGACGCTTCAGGTCAAAGCGGCCCTGCAGCGGGAACACCGCAATGTCGGTGCCGAGGCCGTTCTTCTTGCGGCAGACTTCCTCCGCGTTGGCAGCCGGAGCGCCCATGCCGACCGAAACCACGCCGACCACGTTATAGCGCTCCTTGGCCTTGTTCAGGCCAACAACCTTGCCGGCCAGCAGCCAGCCGATGTAGACCACCTTGCGGCCGGTCGGGCAGATGTGCGACTGCTCCGTAAAGAACGGAACATGCAGCGCTGCCGACATGCGGTGGGCGTACTCCTCACAGGAACCGGAGAGCGAAGAATAAACAATCGCGTCAATCATCGTGAAAAATCCCCTTTCAGTTTGTGGCGGAACCAACTGTGTCCCTAGTTTCCTTGCTTTATCATAGTCAAATCTTAAACAAAAGTCAAGATTCACTTTCCGAAATTGGCATAGATATCCGGCGTTTGGGTAGAAAAAGGTACATAATTCCGCCGTTTTCGCGCACAAAGAGAAAATGCAGTCATTTTCCCTGCGCGCACCTCTTGCAGATTGCCGGCGGATTCAGTATAATGTAGATTGGTTTGATAACAAGATTTTCACCCTGATATGGAAGGCGGTGCAGATCGCACATGGAAGAACGATTCCGCAATCTGGACTATCAAAACTGGAAACCTGTACGTACACTCGGCACTGACTCCTACGGGACGGTGTACGAGATCGCGCGCGACGACGGCTTCGGCATGGTAGATCACGCGGCGCTGAAGGTGCTGTCGATCCCCGCTGCGCCGGAGGACTTTGACGCCCTCGTCGCCGAGGGCCGCACGCCGGAGGAAGTGACCGCCCTGCTCCACCGCCAGGTGGAGACGATCGCGCGGCAGCTCATGGCGGTCGATGCCATCAGCGATGAGCCGAATCTGCTGCGGTGCGAGGATCACGTCATCCGCGCGCACCCGGACGGCCGCGGCTGGGACATCTATGTGCGCACGGAGCTGCTGCCCTCCCTGCCGGACTACCTGCGAAACCATCCGCACGGCGAGGCAGACATCATCCGGCTCGGCGCCGGTCTGTGCAGCGCGCTGGAGACGTGCCATCGCCGCGGCATCGTGCACGGCGATATCAAGCCGCGCAACGTCTTTGTCGGCGGCGGCAACTTCAACGAGCAGGTCACGTATAAGCTCGGCGACTTCGGCATGGCGCAGTTTTCCGCCGTGGACAACACAAACGATTTCATGGCGCCTGAGGTGCTGTGCGGCGCGGAGGTCTCGCCCGAGAGCGACCTCTATTCCGTGGGCATGGTGCTCTACTGGGCGCTCAACGAGCGGCGCATCCCGTTCGTGCCGCTGCCGCCGACGGCGGTGGAGGCCTCGGATCTTGCGATCGCGCGCGAGCAGCGCCTGCGCGGCGACCCGCTGCCAGAACCGCTCCACGGCAGTCAGGCGCTGAAGAATGTCGTCATGCGCGCCTGCGCCGACGATCCGGCCCAGCGCTACGCCTCCGTGGAGGAGTTCCGCGCGGCCCTGCTCGCCGTGGCGCGCCGCGCCGCAGCGGCCCAGCCGCAGCAGGCACAGGCCGTCCGCCGGGAAGCGCCCGCCCCCAAGGCCGTCGCCGCGGACACGTTCCCCGGCTCGAAACCAAAGGCACAGCGCAAGGCCGTGCCGGTCGAGTCCGAGGACGCGGAAAAACCGCACAATGCAAAGAAAACCATCGCCATCGTGCTCGGCTCGCTCGTCGTCGTGGCGCTCGTCGTGCTCATCATCGTCATGGCGCTGCAGGGCGGAAAGTCCGGTGTCGACTCGATCACGCTCGATCACGAATCGGCCGAGATCGCTCCGCAGGACACCCTCACGCTCAAGGCCACCGTGCTCGACGCCAGCGGGCAGGAGCTGACGGACGAAACGCTCACCTGGTCGAGCAGCAACGCCGCCGTCGCCACTGTGAAGGACGGCGTCGTCACCGGCGTGACCGAGGGCAAGGCCAAGATCACCGTCAAGGCCGGCAAGCGCTCGGCCGACTGCACGATCACCGTCACGAACGACGCCATCGAGGTCAAGAGCCTCAAGCTCGATAAGGACCGGGCCGAAATGCAGATCGGCGACTCGCTCACGCTCACGGCGACCATGCAGCCCGCAAACGCCCCGGACGATCTCGTCTCCTGGGCCAGCAGCGATCCGAACATCGCCACCGTGAAAAAGGGCATCGTCGTGGCGACGAGCTCCGGCTCCGTGACGATCACGGCCTCTGCCGGCAGCTGCACCGCCACGTGCCAGATCACGGTGCAGGCGCCGTCGCGCGTCGACAGCGTCACGGCCGAGACCGCTTCGGCCACGCTCGATCTCGGCGGCACGAAGACCGGCACCATCACGTTCCACATCCACGGGCAGAATCTGGACAGCCTGCAAAGCACCGTGAAGGTCTATGCGGCCGACGGCAGCGTCGTCTCGCTCGGCCAGCCGGTGCGCACCGGCAACGGCACGGACGATACCTACAGCGTCACGGCCACGGCCGCCGCTGCCGGCTCCACCAGCGTGATCCTGCAGATCACCGGCGCCGACGGCACGACGCACTCCGCCGCCTGCACCGTCACCGTCAAGGAGAGCAAGACCATCCTCGACCTGATCCCCGGCGTGAACGGATAACCCAAACAGTCACATGGCCGGCAGGGCAAATCGCCCTGCCGGCCGTTTTTTAAACTCCGTTTAAGACCGCGTTATGATTTGTTTCATCCAGTGCCGTATCCTGACGGCGTCCGGTCGGGAGAACAGGCCACACCGTTCCCGCACTGCGCCGGCACAAAGAAACCGCTTTTCTTCCCTATCTCTCATGCATATCCCCCCAGCACAAGGCCCGGCTGCACATCTGTGCAGCCGGGCCTTGTCCGGTCAGACTCGGTTTCCCGCTCAGTCGATGCGGATGTCCGCCACGGAGTAGACGGCCGCGTTGCCGCTCATGCGGATGCGGTCGCCCGCCTGCGTGCAGTAGAGCGTGCCGCCGCGGCGGCTGGCAACGGCAAAGCGGTAGCTGCCATAGACCTGCACACCCCGCTGGAGCGCGCGCTGCTCGAACACCGCGCTGTCCGCTCCCTGCGGCAGGGGCGCACCTTCTTTCCACACAATCATAAAATTGTGCGGTGCGTTTGGCAAGCCGCAAATTTCTCTGCCAAACAACAGAAACGCACGAACCGGGGCATCCCAGCGGATGCCCCGGTCTTTCCTTGCATTGGATTTAATTTTCCCAGCGGATCTGCTGCGTATCCACGAGCGGATACGCCGTGAGCTGCGCGCTGTCGAGGTCGGCGGAATGGAGCTTCACGCCGGTGATCTGGCGGTTATCATAGGTCGTGTAGTAATAAATGCCCCGGTCCGCGTTGCAGCAGCTGGAATAGAGCGTGATCTCATACTGGCCGTCATCCAGCTCGCAGCAGCCGCGCTGCTGCTCCACGCTCGTGAGGATGTGGAAAAACTGGCTGACGCTCGCGTCCTCCGTCTGCGCCGAGCGGGCGTTGGCGCGCACGAACGCCGCGCGCACGAACCGAGAGGGCGATGACAGGTCGCCCGGCAGACCGAGCGCGCCCATGCCGCGGCTGTCGAGCGTGACGGGCACGCCGCAAAAATCGGCCGGCGGCTGGCTCGGGCTCAGGCGGGTGTAACTGCGCAACGCGGCCAGCTGCTGCGGAAACGGCGGGTTGTTCGTCAGCACCCCGACCGGGTCGTCATAGACGTGCAGGCCGTCCGCCGTGGCCTCGACCACGATGCAGCCGCTGCGGTCGGCAACCAGCCAGTGCAGCTGCGCGCACGGCAGCTCGGGCGCAAACGGTGTGTTGTCCACGACCACGCGCGCGAGCGCATTGCGTGCCTCGGCGACCGTGGCGCACGTGCCGAGCAGCCACGGGATGAGCGCGTACTGCGGCACCGAGGCCACGCCCTGCGTGACGGGCGGGTAGACCGCGTTGCCCACAAAGTTCAGCCCCGCGATGCACAGGCCCTTCTCGTTGACCGCGTCATAATAGAGCGGGTAGTCATTTTGGATATGCGCCATGCCGATCATGGCATAATGCCGGTCGAGCGCGCCGCCGTGCAGACGGATCGGGTAGTTGCGCGGCATGATGGTCACGTGCTCGCCGTAGGAAAATTCGTAGTCCAGGTTGCGGCCGAAATAAAAATCGCCGTTGCAGTATGTCGCTGCGGTACACATGGTGCAAGACCTCCCTCATTCATTCACCCAGTTAGTATATCCGCCGTACCGGTGCGAATGTTGAAGATTTTGAAAAGAACCTGTGTCCAGTCTGTGTCTTTTGCGCGGAGGCTCGCCGCCGGGCGTGGTGCAGCTCTTGAGGCGCCGGGAGTCGGCGAAGAACTCGCTGGCCGTCTTGGCGCTGCCGTCCGTTGCCGCGATGGGGTTGCCCTTGCTGTCATAGCTGTAGGTCTCCGCCGGTTCGAGCACGAGGCTGATGTTCGTGAAGTACGCGTAGTTGGCATTGTAGTCGTAGGCGCAGTAGATCGTGATGTTCTCGATCATCAGGCCGCGCTGCTTCGGGATGATGACGCCCGACGCATACTGCCAGTCCGTGAAGTCGTCGTTGAAGCTCACGTACTGCTTTTCAATCGACACGACTTACATTTTACCCCTTTGGCTAAATAAGCAATTTCCCGCCATCGTCTTGAATCTTGCTGAATTTGCGCATATGTCTTTCGAAGAACCGGACTTCTGTTAACTGGTGAATCCAATCGAAAAACTTTTACCAGTTTTCCAAAATCATCCGATCTGTCACGATTTTCCGCGATAGCTTCACATTGTTTTAAAAGTTCATCAGGATATCTCTTTAGAATAACCGATGCCGCGCCATATATATCTTCTTCATCCGCACTGTTAAGAACCAAATGAAAGAGTTTCTCAAAAGATGGCATAGGATACCTATAGTATCCGTTTTCATCTCCCCAACCGAAATTATACAATTCAGTTTTCACCCAAATTGAACCATCATTGGGGCTTAATGCCATGTCTTCAGCTAGAGGTAATAATCCAAAATCCGATGCATCACATTTATTAAACCTAGTACTCATAACAAAAAAATGGCCCATTTGCATCTCTCCTAGCAAATAAGTTATTCTGCTTATAATGGCCAAAACCAGCCAGTCAGCTGTGAATTCATCACTCTGTTAATGAAGATTCACTCCAAGCCTGAAAATCATCGATTATATACTTCTCAAAGTTTTTCCAACTTACCTGATATGAATTGCAATCCTCGTTACTCATGCGCTTCACGTTTTTTAAATGCCCAATAAAAGTAAGATTTCTTCTTGGAACTGCTCTTGATGATGTGCTCAATATTGAAAGCATATATTGTATACGCCGATTCGGATTGTTTTTGTATGCTCTGGGAGTAAAAAATTGAGGTATATACTCAAGGGCTTGAATATCACTAATGCCTAGCAAGCAGTCTGCCATTATCCAATAAAAATATACAACAGGTATAACATGACCGGGATGCCAAGTTTGTTCATCTATCTTCACAAAGAATAAATATTTATTTATCAACCCCTTTTCTTTTGCATAAACGCTCGTCAGCCTGTAAGCATACACATCTCCATTTTCCCAATCGCATCGATATAATTTTTGCTGATGAATCTTTTTTTCGTTAGGCTGTTCTGACAGCAGTTTGCGCTGGAGCTTCACCAAAAAACACCTTTGCTCTCGAGAAACACTCTCACCTTCAGCCTCTTGGTAATTTGGCGTATTCCACTGGGTAAGCTCCTGCTTAATATAGTATTGTGCCTTTTCACCTACGTGCTTTTCCAAGCGGCCATAGTCCCACTGTACATCTGCTAATGCAAGCCAAAAAACTGGTGCGTCGTCCAAATCTGCTATAGCATCTTCATACTGAAGCGTAAGTTCTTTTGTTGCCTCTTCTCCTGTCTTCCCCTTTTGTAACAGGCTAATATAATCACTTTTTACGTCTTCCGCTATATCATTTTGGAGGTTTGTCAAACCCCAACTTCCCATGCAGAAGGACCTCCTATCTATCTGCCCAATAAAGAGCTTCATTGGATATTTGATTTTCTAAATGCAACGCCTCTACCTGCTTCCATATATATGACCAGCAATTTATTAGATGGGCTAATTCCATTAATTTGATTATTCATTCTATTCTTCGCATTAAAGGAGGAGCAAGGGAGCGCAGACGAAAAATCCGGCAGCTCATTTTGAGCTGCCGGATTTTGAGCGGAGCAGACTTTGCTCCGACGCCGTGGTGCCGGTGGCCGGACTCGAACCGGCACGCCTTGCGGCACTTGATTTTGAGTCAAGCACGTCTACCAATTCCATCACACCGGCAAATTCGGCTGTTTGATTATACAACAGCCGGGCGCATATTTCAAGTGCAAATCTCGCGCGGCGGCACGAACCGCAGCCGCTCCGGCGGCTGCTCGGCAAGCGAGCACGCGGCGGCCGCGCAGCCGGGAATGTCGTCATACACACGGCAGAGCGCCCCCGCCTCCGGCGGGACGATGCGCCCGTCTGCGCGCCGGAACGGGATCGCGCGCAGGTCGCCCGCGCCCGTGAGCTTGAACCAGCTCTCGCGCAGCGTCCAGAGCTCGAATGGCTGCAGGTCGCCGCAGTCCGCCTGCGCGAGCCGCCGCGCCATGGCCGGGTGCAGCGGGCGCACCTGCTCCACATCCGCGCCGACCGGCGCGGCCGACACCGCCACGAGCGCCGCCGTGCGCGTGTGGCTGACGGAAAAGTGCAGCTGCGGGCACGCCGGAAAATACGGCTTGCCGCCCGGCAGTTCCGCCGTCTCCGGCAGGTCGATGCCCCAGACCGCGCGCACCGCATACGCCAGCAGCGACACGCCCCACGCGCTCCCGTGCGCCTTCGTGCGCGCAGGGCGCGCCGGCTGCGCGTCCGTGATCTGCGTCCAGAAAAGCTCCATATGGCCCACCTCATTTCCTGTGTCACAGAATAACACGATTCGTAATTTTTTGCTACCACTATTGTAAATTGTGTGATATACTGAAATGAATATTTCTGCACGCTCCTGCTTTCCCGGAAAGCAGACGCCACTAACCGCAAAGGCGTCCACACACCGCCTTTGGAAAGGAATACGGATCACATGAAGAAAATTCTCGTACTTGAGGACGAGCCCAGCATCCGCAGCTTCGTCGTCATCAACCTGCGCCGGTCCGGTTACGAGCCCATTGAGGCGGCCACAGGCGAGGAAGCGCTCGAAAAGCTCAAGCAGAAGGCGCCCCATGCGCGCGTCACTCAATGCGATATCGTGCGCTATCGTCCGAATGGCTCATTCGACTACATATTCGTCGCATCAAGCTCCATGTCGCTTTTCACGGAAGCCGCATCGTGCAAATCGGTCCTAACGGCAATTCGTCGAATGCTGAGCCCGGGCGGTGTATTGGTGTTCGGAGTGGACACGGTCCGGTGCAAACACGAAGACGACACGGGCTACCGTCTCATTGCCACCGCGCCGATGACCGAAGGCTGCGTGCTTACGTTGCGTTCTAAGAACCGTTACGACGAGAAAACCCAGACGCAGTTCTCCCCCGGGCTGTACGAATTGAAGAAAGGGAATCAGATCTTGCAGAGCGAGAGGATGGACTTCCAAACGCACCTCTACAAACTCGGGGAGATGGAAGCCCTCTTAAGCGAGACGGGCTTCTCGGACATCAAGACCTATCGCTCTTTTTCGCGAAAGAAAGCCGTAGACAATGCCTGCGAGATGTTCTTGTTCGAATGCAGGGCGAATTCCCGTCAGGCATGAGGCGGTGCTGTCGTATGCGATATGGCAATGTCCGCACGAGCACGATGGCGGACGATACTGGTATCGTAGGCTGTATGATAGCGGCCACGATAACGCACGGCATACGAAAAAGGCGGCCTTGCGGCCGCCTTCTGATTTCCGATGGTGTCGGAGGCGGGATTTGAACCCGCACACCCGGTATATGGGCACTAGCACCTCAAGCTAGCGTGTCTGCCGTTCCACCACTCCGACATGGCAGCCTTATCGGCTGCGATTTGATATACTATGACAAACAAGCGTCATTGGCAAGAAGAAATTTGAAAAAGTTTTTTTCTTGCCCGATTCCACCAATCGCCTACTGGCCGGCAATAGAGCCCTGAGGATAAATAATCATCAGGGCCAGCAAAGAAATCATGAATACAACCGCAAAAATAATAGTGATGCGGTCGAGGTTTTTCTCGATGATATTCGTGCCCGTCTGCGTGGAATACAGAGAGCTTGCGATCATGTCGGAAACACCCGTGCCTTTGCCGGAATGCAGGAGGACGAAGATGATAAGACCAATGCCGGAAACGGCCCAGATGACAAGAACTGCGATGAGCAACGGATTCACGTTACTTCTCTCCTTACGATGTTTCGAAATAAGTATGGCAAGTTATGAATTATAGTCGTTGCCCTTATTTCCTCGCAAGTAGATTCTGCAAAAACAGCAGCGCTTCGCGATACCCCTCGATGCCGTGACCGG
>OICY01000562.1_pt1 | contig 13605 bp, 16 predicted proteins | sample 1581441 | NCBI WGS metagenome assembly OICY01 (sample SAMEA3882514, study PRJEB24775) | human gut metagenome | biome: human-associated habitat; feature: intestine environment; material: feces | place: Netherlands | collected 2009/2010 | reverse complement strand
AGGTTTTCAACTTCACACCTCCCCAGTCAGCCGGTAGCCGATGCCCCGCACCGTGCGCAGGAACCGCGGCGCACCGGGCTCGGTTTCCAGCTTTTCCCGCAGATGCCGGATGTGTACGCCCAGACTGTTCTCATAGCCATAATAATCCGCACCCCAGACAGCATCGCAGATGGCATCATAGGTCACGATATGTCCCCGGTTTTCTGCCAGCTTGCGCAGCAGGGCCAGCTCGGTAGCCGTCAGCGCCAATGTTTTTCCGTCGGGCAGGCTGACAACGGCATCGTTCAGGTCTACGCTGCGCGGCCCAAGCTGCAATACCGTTGGTTTTGCCGCTGATAATTCCGCCCGGTAAGCCCGCTGCAGAATATGCTGCACCCGCAGCAACAGCTCCTGCATCAAAAAGGGCTTTGTCAGGTAATCGTCCGCCCCCAGCCCCAGCCCGAACAGCCGGTCTGCATCCGCATCCCGCGCTGATAGAAATAACGCCGGCACATCCGCTTTGGCCCGCAGCGCACGGAATAAAGAAAACCCGTCCCCGTCCGGCAGGTTGATGTCCAAGATCATCAGCTCCGGCTGCCCGGCCGCAAAGGCGGCGCGTGCGCCCCCGCAGCTTTGTGCTGTGCGGATCTTCCCATAGCCTGCGCCGCGCAGCTGCTCACACAGCAGTGCCAGCAGGTCGGCGTTGTCATCCACAATCAGGATTTTCGCATCATAAATGGTGTTCACAAGGCGTTTCCTCCTTTTCCCTCCCTACTATACCACAATTTTTGCGCCGCAAAAGAGAACGCCCGTAAATTTAAGCGCAAATTAAGCTACCCTTCCGGCAGGATTAAGATGACGGGTGTATTCTGGCAGCATTCCGAAAGGATCGTGAATGTGAAAGGAGAACCTTGTATGAAACCTGTAATTGAGACCCATGGCCTTTGCAAAAGCTATCACGGCCGTCTTGTAGTGGATCATCTGGATCTGTGCGTCCCGGAGGGCTGCGTCTATGGCTTTTTAGGCCCCAACGGGGCGGGAAAATCCACCACAATGAAGATGCTGCTGGGCCTTGTGCATCCCACCGGCGGCAGCGTGGCGCTGCTGGGGCAGCCCATGAACGAGAAAAACCGTATCCCGCTGCTGCGGCAGACCGGCAGCCTGATCGAATCGCCCTCCGGCTACCTGCACCTGACTGCGCGGGAAAATCTGGCCATCGTTGCCGATCTGAAGGGCGTTGACCGCAGGGATACCCGCCGGGTGCTGGACATCGTACACCTGACTAAGGACGCTGACCGGAAGGTAGGTCAGTATTCCCTGGGCATGAAGCAGCGCCTCGGCATCGCTATGGCCCTGTTGGGCAGCCCCAGACTGCTGATTCTGGACGAACCCACAAACGGTCTGGATCCGGCCGGGATTCAGGAAATGCGCAGTCTGATCGCTTCCATGCCCCAGACCACCGGCGCCACCGTTTTGATCTCCAGCCATCTGCTGGGCGAGATCGAGCAGATGGTGGATCAGGTCGGCATCCTGAGTCACGGCAAGCTGCTGTTCGAGGGTTCGCTGCAGCAGCTGCAAAAGCACAGCCGGGGCGGCACGCTGCTGCGGGTGCTGACAGTCCCCAAGGCCCTTGCCGTGTTGCAGCAGCAGGGGGTGACGGCCGCAAGGCTGACCGACCAGCCGGACACGCTGCAGCTTCCCCCGCTGCGAGATGAAGCACTGGCCGCGCTGATCCGCACTCTTGCCGAAAGCGGTGCCGGTGTCGTTGGGCTGACTGCACAGACCAAGAGCCTTGAGGACATCTTCCTCAGCCTGACCCAAAGCAGCGGGGAGGTGGCGTAACATGACAGCCTTTTTTACGGAGCTGCAAAAGGCCCGCCGCCGGCACGACCTTGCCCTCTGCCTGCTGATTCCCGGCATTGTCGTGCTGTGGGTGGGCGGCCTTGCTCCGGCAGCCCCGGATGAGCTGGCCAACGGCTACAGTGCCCTGCTCTACAGCCTGCCGGTCATCGAGGCGATTCTGATGCCGGTGATGATGGCGGTACTGGCCTCCCGGCTGTGGGATATGGAGATAAAGGGCAATACCCCCAAGCTGCTCTACACCCTGCAGAGCCGCCGCAGCCTGTTTGCGGGCAAGGCAGTCTTTGGCGTGTCGGAGGTGTTGCTGGTCACGGTGCTGGAGCTGGTCTGCGTGCCGGTACTTGGGCGCGTCCACGGCTACACCGAGGTCTTTCCTGCGGGGCAGCTGGCCTATCTGTTCGTCTGCACACTGGCCGTGGATTGTATGCTTTTCTTCGGCGAGTTTCTGCTGATGCTGTGGGTCGGCAATCCCCTTCCGGCGCTCTGCGTAGGTATTGTGGGGGCGCTGGTCGGGTTGTTCTCTGCCTTTATGCCGCCCATTGCCAGTTATTTTGTGCCCTTTGGGTACTACATTCCTCTGAGCGCCTACGAAGTGGCAAACTGGGACAAGGCCACCCACACCGTCACCTACGGCACCCGCCCCTTCAACTGGGGGCTGCTGGCCTTCACCCTTGCGCTGGGCGCAGTGCTGTTTGCCCTTGCGTGGCGCAAGGTACAGGACGAGGAGGTATAAAACCATGCTGAAACGCTGTATTCTTGCGGAGAACCGCAAACTCCACGCATCCCCCATCTGGGTAATGTTCTTTGCGCTTCCCCTTCTTTCCGCCACCTACGGCACCTTCAATTATCTGCAGAATCTTGAGATCCTCACCGATGGCTGGTACAGCCTGTGGACCCAGCACACCCTGTTTTATTCCATGCTTTTCTTCCCTGCCATGGTAGCCACCTATGCTGCCTACTTGTGGCGGCTGGAGCATCTGGGGCACAACTGGAACCTCATCATGGCAAGCCCTGTGCCGCCGCTGGACCTGTTTGCCGCAAAGTTTGCGGTGGTGGCAAAGCTGGCATTGCTGACTCACAGCTTTGTATTTGCGCTGTTTGTGTTCTGCGGTAAGGTATTTGCCCAGCTGCCCGGCCTGCCGCCGGTTACCTTGCCGCTCTATCTGCTGCGCGGGCTGCTGGGCGCACTGACCGTCATTGCAGCACAGCTGGTGCTGGCTATGGTCATCCGCAGCTTTGCAGTGCCCATCTTTCTGGGCCTGCTGGGCGGCATTACCGGCATCTTTATCAGCTCCAAAGGCTTTGGACTCCTGTGGCCCTATTCTCTGATGCAACTCGGTATGAACTCCAACAAAAGTGCGGATGCTTTAGCCGGAAGCTATGCACTGTTCGCCTTCAGCGGCCTGTTCTGGCTGGCGGCGATGTTCACGCTGGCATGGCTGCTGCTGCGCCGGCAGGATGTGCGCGCTTAAACTGCCCATCTATTTTTATTGCTTTTTTCGATTTCCTATTGACAAGTTAGTTTGTTTAGACTAATATAGTCTATGCTAACTGTTAGCGCTTACTAACTTTGTGAAAGGAGATCGGATCCATGGCAGACCTGCCCCGGCAGTTGACCGCCCCGCCGCACGCTGCAGCGCACCTGCTGCAGTATCACGATTTGATCGAGAGCATTGTCTCCGCGCTGGATGCCCGCGATACCTATACCGCCAGCCATTCCAACCGCGTTGCAGACATGGTCCTTGTGCTTGCAGCCGCACTGGGGCTGGACCCGGACGAGACCGCGCTTATCCATATAGCCGCCCATCTGCACGACATTGGGAAAATCGCCGTGCCGGACGCCGTGCTGCGCAAGACTGGGCCGCTGACCGCCGATGAATGGCAGGAGATGCGCCGCCACCCCGTCACAGGCTATAATATACTGCGCAGGGTCGCGGATTTTCAGGATATTGCCGTGCTGGTCCTGCATCATCATGAGCGTTGGGACGGCCGCGGCTATCCGGATGGTCTCAAGGGCGATGAGATTCCGATTTCCGCGCAGGTCGTCGCCATGGCAGACGTGTACGACGCGCTTACAAGCGAACGCTGCTACAAAAAGTCGTTCGACCACGCGACCGCTGTTAAAATGATTACAAACGGCGAATGCGGCGCCTTCAATCCGCTTTTGATACGGTGTCTGCTGGACGTGCAGGATCAGCTTTTCGAGAACATGCACACAGACCCCAGACGATTCGATTACCGTCAGGAAGCAAAGCGCCTTTCCGATGAAATGCTCGAGCAAAAAGAACTTATGCCTAATAACCGTGCGCACAGCCTGCTCACCTTCGAGCAGAAAAAGGCGGAATTCTTCGCAGAGCAGTGCGGCGGTATCCAGTTTGAATTTGACCACTGGACAAATACCGTACATCTCAAAGATTGGAATGCGCCGGTCGATCAACGAGAAAAATCCATGTATCTGACGGAATGGAACGACGTTTCGCTGCTCTCTGAAAAGGATTGGCTCGCTATGCGTGAAAAGCTGAAAGCAACAACGCCGGAAAGACCGGAAGTGAAAATGATTGTGCAGATCCCCGTTAACGGGGAATATCGCTGGCAGCGCCTTACGGCAAAATCGCTTTGGACAACTAAATACAAAAATTATGCCGGCGTGCTTGGACGCTTTGAAGATATTCAGGATGAAATGGTGCGGCGCGGAGAAGAAGCGCTCGAAAAATGTTCTGAATATAGTGTGTCTCATCTTTTGAAAGATTTGAGCCGCGTGTTTGAAGTGGTGCGCCTTGTAGATCCGAAAACGAATGAGAACCTTGAGCTGGATAAAGACGGAAAAGTAATCACTACGCCGATACACTGCTATGAAATTTGGGGCAGAAATGAGCCGTGCGAAAACTGTATTTCTTCCCGCTCTCTGGAAGGAAAAGAGTGGGTCACCAAGCTGGAAATGCGTGACAGGCAAATGTACTTCGTGCTTTCTAAACATATCAACGTCAACGGACGTACCTGCACACTGGAGATTGCTTCGCATGAAGACGAAGCGGAGTGCACACGCTGCGGCGGCGACAACGATGCGCCAACGCGTTCTTCGTTTATGAACTTCTACCGCGATACCCTGACCGGAACGTACACGAGACTGTATCTTGAGAGTTTCCAGTCCAATTTGGAAAGCGCAGATGCCGTGGCAATCGTGGATGTTGACCTTTTTAAGCAGATTAACGATACATACGGCCACCCTGTGGGCGATGAAGCGCTGAAAACTATCGCGAATACAATCCGTTCCGGCATCCGCGGCAGCGATACGCTCATCCGCTACGGCGGGGACGAGTTCCTCCTCATCTTCTCCAAGATCGGCGAAGAGGTTTTCTATGAGCGTTTAAAGCAGCTCAGACGCGCCGTGCAGGAGACAAAATTGCCGGATTACCCCGAGGTGAAGCTTGATGTCAGCCTTGGCGGCGTATACCGCGTACACCCGCTCTCCGAAGCCATTCGGCAGGCAGACCTGCGCATGTACGAAAATAAAGCGAAACACGCGAATGGAAATCATGCGGCATGCAGATAGGAATTGCAGAAAGGTGACAGATTATGAAGCTTGAAGAATTATATCAGAAAATCGGCGGCGACCTCAAAAACGTGATGAAACGCATCCCGAATGAGGCAATGATCGGCAAGTTCGTGCGCAAATACGCAAACGACCCGACCTATAACCGGCTTACAGCAGCTGTGGAAGCCAAAAACTGGAAAGATGCTTTTATTGCGGCGCACACCTTAAAGGGTGTGGCACAGAACCTCGGCTTCGACCGCCTGCAAAAATCGGCATCCGCTTTAACGGAGGCCGTGCGCGGCGCCGTTCCGCTGACGGACGAATCGCTTTTTGAAGAGGTCTGCAAAGATCAGAAGGAGATCGTGGAGGCCATCGAAAAGCTCGATTGATATGACTTAACAACTATGCCGGTTCTATGGACCGGCTTTATTTGTGTTCAGTTCCCTGTGTAATGCGGCGGAACGGTTTGGGGGAGAATAGGTCGCGCGCTGCGGCGTTTCCGCGCTCGTCAAAATGGCGCGTGCCGGTGCCGTTCTGCGCGAGCGCAACTACGTGGTGCCGGAAGACGTGCAGAGCGTGTTTTTCGATGTCTGCGCACACCGTCTTATTCTGCGCCCGCAGGCACAGGTGGACGGCATAACGGCGCGTGATATTCTGGCTGAGATTTTGCAGCAGATCAAGCCCGGTACGGAAAGGTAAGCGAATATGTGGAAAAACAGACTGGCCTATGGGCTTGTCCTATTGACGGCAGCAGTGCTGCTGTTCTTATACAGTAAGTCGTTTTTGCTGACGGTGCTGATCGTTTTATTGCTGCTCATGGTTATTAACGGTATGCTCATTTTACATGATGCGCACAGCATTCGCGTTTCTATGCGTGTCCGCCCCGGTGGGCAGCAAGGCAAGGACGTTAACCTGAACATCACCGTAAATTCCGATAAAAAGCTGCTTGCCGCGGGTCAATACACCGCGTCCTTAAAACCGCTTGAGGGTCGCATCGGCACTACCGCCATCAGTGCGGTGTCCGGCGGCAAATTGCAGCATATTGCGGTGGGCGGCGGCTGCGAAGTGGTAGAACTGCCTGCCGAGCGAATCGAAGATGAAGTTTACCGCATTTTGTGCTGAGAGAGGGGACGCGCATGAAACATCCGCAGACCGTTACGGTCTACCCGGAAAAAAACGAAAGCAAAGCAGCGTATCTGCTGTGGCGCTCCCTGCGCGCGGCCCTGCTTACGGCGGGCGCGCTCATAGCGCTCATGGTTATCTGGAATGTTGATTTAAAGGGCCTTTTCGTCTTGCCGCTCGGCGGTGCCGTCACGGTGCTTCTGGGCTGCATCGCAGGGGATTATCTCGGTGCGAAAAAGCCCCTGCCGTCGGCTTTCGTCATTTTGCGGAAATTTCGATGAATTGATTGTGAAAATAGATGGTTTTGCAAAAAAAGTAGACAAATTTTTGACGATGTAGTATACTGGCGTTAAACAGGAGAGCAAGTCGATCTTTTGCACAAAAACAAATAAACGGCTGGATTTTCATGTTGTCACATGATGAGTTCAGACAACAAAAAGGAGATTTTGAAATGAAGAAAGAGCAAAACCGGCATTCCCTTCACCTCATCCGTCAAAACGTTCCGCAGTTTATTTTGCTCGTTATTTTTTCCGTGCTGCTGGGCGTTTCCGTCATTGCGGTGTCTGTTTTGATGAAAATGTTCCTCGACATCGCCACAAACGCAAGCGCCATGCCGCTCACCATATGTCTTATCATCGCGGTCGGCGTTTTGCTCGTGCTCGGCATCTCACAGGTCGTCACGTCCGTTTTGCAGGGCAAGCTTTCCTGCCGCATGGAGCTTTCTCTGCGCAGCGCCATGGTGGAGTACCTATACCGCACAGACCTAAGGACGTTCGACAGCGGCGCGGCGGATAACTACTTCACGCGCATGACAAAAGACGCGGAGACCCTCTCGAATTTCTACTCCAAAACGCTCATCCCGAGCATCTTTTTCGAGAGCTTCACGTTCGTCGTCAGCTTTATTTTGATGTTCCTCCTCGAGTGGAAACTCGCGGTCGTCATGATCGTCGTCGTGCCGATTTTGATTTTCACCATGATCCGCATCTCCCCGAAGCTTGAGATGAACAGCATTCAGATCATGCAGAACGAAGACAAAAACCGCAATATCTTACAGGAGTTTTTGAGCCAGTACATGCTGTTTAAGTCCTACGGCGTGCTCGGCTGGGTGCAGAAACGCGTGGGGGATACATACGCGCAAAAGCAGAAGTACGTCGGCAAACTCAGCGTTTTGCAGGGTGCCATCGGCTTTCTCAATAACTTCCTCGGCGTCGGCATGTTCATCATCGCGCTCGGCATGGGCTCATTTCTCGTCGTGCGCGGCGAAACGACCGTCGGCACGCTCATCGCCGTTGTGAACCTCGTCAGCTTCTTCTACGGCCCGTTCCTGCACATTTCGGGCTGGATGGCCGAGGTCAACGAAGTGAAGGTCTCCACAAACCGCATCGGGGAAATCCTCTCCATGCCGACCGAAGACACCACGCAAACGGCAAAGCCCTCTGTCCAAAATGCAGGCAGCGCAGCGCTCACCGCCAAAGACCTCTCCTTTGCGTATGGCGAAGAAAAAGTTATCCTGTCCCACGCCGAAACGCAGGTGCACACGGGCGAGATCGTTGCGCTCACCGGCGAAAACGGCAGCGGCAAAAGCACGCTCACAAAGCTGCTTATCGGCTTCTATACGCCCACGGGCGGCGAGGTCGAGCTCAAAATCGGCAATAAAACCGTGCACGGCGCGGAGATTCGGAATTATTTAAGCTACGATTCCGGCTTCGTCTCCGTTTTCGCGGGCACGCTCAAAGAAAACATCTGCATGGATCAGCCGTTTGACGAGAAAAAGTTCCGCAAGGCTGTCGACCTTGCTAACCTTACGGAGTTCGTAAATGAAAAAACAGCGGAGTACGAGATCGAGCCGGAGGGCAAAAATCTCTCCAGCGGTCAGCGCCGCAAGGTCGCTTTGGCGCGCATTTTCTACGATGACCGCCCGGTCTTCGTGCTCGACGAGCCCACCGTGAACCTCGATAAAGCCTCCGCAGAGGGCATGTTTGAAGCCCTGAAGCAGGTCTGCAAAGACAAGATCTGTATCATCGTCACGCACGACGCGTTCATCTCCGAGAAGTGCGATCGCGTGCTGCATTTGAATAACAAAAAGGTCACAGGATGACCGCAATACGATTTGCATAATAAGGCGATATGAACTCTGCCACTCGCAATGAGCGGTGGATGTGGCTTAGCTCCGGGCAATTCCGCCCTTGCGGCAAGGCTCGTCGCAGAGAACGCCTGCGCCGAGTGGCTTATAAATCTTGAGCATTGCTGATGGGCCATTTTTAACAAAATTTATCTTTTTTACAAAAAATCAAAATTTTTTCAAAAACCTAATTGACAACCGAAAAAATGTGTGCTACAATGCACTAAACCGTTGAGGAAGAGTGAGTACGCTTTAGGCAACTTTTCTCACAGAGAGTCGTGGATGGTGGAATCACGGCGGAAAGATAAAGCGGAATGGACTTCTGAGGGCGAACAGAAAAGGATTTCCCGAGTATGTGAGACGGAGTGTGGCTCTCCGTAAACAAAGGTCTGCGTATGATGGTACGCGTAAGAGGGTGTGTGTTTCACATACCAAGCCGGGTGGCACCGCAGGAATTTTGATCCTGTCCCAGCAAGTGATTGCAGGGACAGGATTTTTTGTTTTTCAGGGAGGTTATTTCATGTTTGTTTACACAAAACGATGGCGCAGCCGCGCTGCATCTGAAATTTTGAACCCGCATTTGAACGCATTAAAACAAACCTGAAAGGATCGATAAATTTATGAAACTCAAAAACGTATTTGCCATGATCACCGCTGCCGCTATGACCCTCAGCCTCGCCGCTTGCAGCGGTCAGAACACAGCTTCTTCCACATCCTCCGCGTCAAGCGACTCTTCTTCGTCCGCCGCTTCCGAAAGCAGTGTGTCGAGTGAAAAGAGCACCGCAAGCGAAGAATCTTCCGGCGCATCGTACACCATCGGCATCTGCAACTACGTCGATGACGCTTCCTTAAACCAGATCGTTGAGAACATCAATGCACGTCTCGCCGAGATTGAAAGCGAGCAGGGCATCACAATCAACGTGAAGTACGACAACTGTAACGCCGACGCGAACGTCATGAATCAGATCATCGCAAACTTTGCAGCCGATAACGTAGATCTCATGGTCGGTGTCGCGACCCCGGTCGCCATGGCGATGCAGTCCGCAACCGAAGACAGCAAAACGCCTGTCGTGTTCGCCGCCGTGTCCGACCCGGTCGGCGCGGGCCTTGTCGCTTCCCTTGAAGAGCCGGGCAGCAACGTGACGGGCTCCTCCGATAACCTCGATACCAACTCCGTCATGAACCTTATCTTCGCCCAGAACCCCGATGCCAAGAAGATCGGCCTTTTGTACGACGTAGGACAGGATTCCTCCACCGCCGCTATCGAGCACGCAAAGGCGTACCTCGACGACAAAGGTGTTGAATATGTAGAGCGCACTGCAACGACCGCCGAAGAAGTCGCGCTCGCCGCACAGGCTCTCGTTTCCGACGGTGTAGACGCCGTGTTCACCCCGACCGATAACACCATCATGAAGGCAGAGCTTGCTATCTACGAGACCTTTGCTGACGCAGGCATCCCGCACTACACCGGCGCCGATTCCTTCGCCCTCAACGGCGCATTCCTCGGCTACGGCGTCGATTACGCAAACCTCGGCCGTGAGACCGCAGATATGATCGCTTCCATCCTCACCGAAGGCAAAGACCCGGCGACCACACCGGTCATCACGTTCGACAACGGCACCGCAACGGTCAACACCGAAATCTGCGAAAAGCTCGGCCTCGACTTCGATACAGTCTCTGAAACTTTTGCCCCGTACTGCACGAGAGTGGAGGAGATCACGACCGCAGAGAGCTTCAGCGATCTCGAGTCTTAATTAAAATCTCTCAAAAGCTTATCCTACCCCATAAGCTTTCAAACACTTCATACTACCATACTTCATCAATACCTTACTTACCCATAAGAATGCAATCGCCGCTGCCATGCACCCGGTTTTCGGGCGCGTGGCTTCGGCATATCACCACAAATCTTCAAAACGAGGAGTTTTTGTATGTCTTTCGATTCAATCCTGACCCTTGGGCAGACAGCGCTGGAGCTCGGTCTCATCAGCTCGCTGACTGTTTTGGCACTGTTTTTGAGCTATTCCATGCTGAACGTATGCGACCTTTCCACAGACGGTTGCTTCACGCTCGGCGCGGTCGTCGGCGCGTCCGTCGCGCTTTCCGGGCATCCGTTTCTGGCAATCCCCGCCGCTATGGCAATCGGCATGGTCTCCGGCTTCGTCACGGCGCTTTTGCAGACGAAAATGGGCATTGATAGTCTGCTTGCCGGCATCATCGTCAATACCGCGCTTTATTCCGTCAACATCGGCATCATGAACGGCGCGTCGCTTCTGAACCTCAATAATTCCGATACGGTCTTCACCAAAATGCGTTCGGTGCTCGAAAACACACCGCTTGCGGGGCAATATAAGCTTATCGTCATCACCATCACGGTTGTACTCGTGGCGGTTGTTTTGGGACTTTTCCTCCGCACACGCCTCGGCCTCGCCATTCGTGCGACGGGCAATAACCCGGACATGGTTCGCTCCTCGTCCATCAACCCGGTTAAAACGACCATCATCGGCCTGTGCATTTCCAATGCGTTTACGGCGCTTTCAGGCTGCTTGCTCGCGCAGTCGCAAAAGTCTGTCAGCATCGATATCGGCACCGGCATGGTTACGGTTGCGCTGGCATCGCTCCTCATCGGCGGCGCGTTCTTCGGCAAGGGCAAAATTCCGCTGCGTATCTTCGGCATGGTCGTCGGTGCGTTCGTGTTCCGCCTTGTGTATACCATCGCGCTGCGATTCAACCTGCCCGCGTTCATGCTCAAGTTCGTCTCGTCCGTTATTGTCATTCTGGCAATCTCCGGGCCGTACCTCAAAAAACAGCTTCCGTATCTGAAGCGCCGTTTCGGAAAGGAGCGCACCCATGCTTAAACTCACGCATATCTCGAAGACCTTCAACCCCGGCACGGTCAACGCCAAAAAGGCGATCGAAGACCTCAGCTTCCACGCCGCAAAGGGCGATTTCATCACCGTCATCGGCGCAAACGGCGCGGGCAAATCCACGCTCTTCAACGCTGTTTCCGGCAGCTTTTTCACGGACAGCGGCAAGATCGAGCTTGACGGCAAGGACATCACGTTCATGCCGGAGTATAAGCGTGCCCGCAGCATCGGCCGCCTGTTTCAGGACCCCATGCGCGGCAGCGCACCGGGCATGACCATCGAAGAAAACCTCGCGCTCGCAGCGGGGCACGGCGGTTGGCTCAGCTCCATCTCCCGCAAGGACAGACAGGCGTTTTGCGAACGCCTCTCCCTGCTCGGTATGGGGCTCGAAGACCGCATGACCCAGCCCGTGGGTTTGCTTTCCGGCGGCCAACGTCAGGCGCTCACGCGCCGAAGCTCCTTCTGCTCGATGAGCACACCGCCGCGCTTGACCCCGCCACCGCCGAGAAGGTGCTCGAGATCACAAAAAACACTGTGGAGGAAAACCACCTCACGTGCATGATGATTACGCACAATATGCAGTCCGCACTGGAGCTCGGCAACCGCACCATCATGATGAACGCCGGTAAGATCATTCTGGACGTCACCGGCGAAGAGCGTGCCCACATGACTGTTGCCGATCTCCTCGACCGCTTCAAGCAAGCCGCCGGCAAAGCCCTCGATAATGACCGTATGCTTTTGAGCGAAGCAGAGTAAAATTTGAAATCGGAAGACAGCAAAAAGCAGATGCCCCCGAATCCACATCGGGTGCATCTGCTTTTTCTGTTCCAAAACGGCGGGGATATCCGCCGTCGTTCCTTTACGGATGGTGATGCTTTTTAATACGATTTCCCAAATCTTTATATGTAAAGCGTTATTTTTCCTCGTTTTCCGGCGCAATCTCCGCTTCAATCTTATCCAAGCGGCGGTTGATCTTCTTTTGGTTTTCCAGAACAAGGTCAAGCTTTTTGTGCAGATCATCGATGATGAGCTCGCTTTTTAAGTTGATCTTATAGTCATTCTCTGCACGCTGACGGTCTTTTGCTTCTTGGCGGTTCTGGCTCATCATGATGAGCGGCGCTTGCACGGCAGCGATGCACGAAAGCACGAGGTTTAACAGAATAAACGGGTATTCGTCAAATGCTCTCGAACCTAAAACGAGGTTTATGACCATCCAAATGACCATGACGGCGATAAAGCTGAAAATAAACGCCCAACTGCCCGCAAAGCGCGCCACTGCGTCCGCGGCACGCTGCCCAAACGTCATGTGCTCGTCCTTGTCTGCGTTTTTTGTGACTTCCGTTGCAATCAGCTGATGAATCAGTTCCTCATCCGTGAATTCCTCGTCCGTCACATGTAAAAGCTCGCTGATAATTTGGTTGCGTTTCGCGCCTTTTTTCATAGTAAACTTACCTCTTATCCCAAGATTCTTCGCCGCATTTCGGCGTTATCTCCAGTCTATTACAAAACCGCGTGCATTGTCAACCGCAAGGTGTAAAAATAGTGAAAAAACGCACATTTGCGGTTTTGCCTTGCGAATATGCGTTTTGAAATTCAATAAGCTTTAGTGCGTCAGCGCTTGCCGCACGGCTTTCTGCCAACCATTGTAGCGTGCTTCGCGCTCGGTATGATCCATCTCCGGTGTGAAGCAGCTGCGGTGCGTGTTCGCAAAGATCGTCTCCGGGTCATAGAGGTCGGGCTTCACGCCGATATATTTGCACGCTTCATTCTGTATGACTCGTGCTTTCATCGTTTTCAGCGAAAAAAATGGGACGAAAACGTCCGATAGGGATATTGCAAAACCAAACAAGCGGACTTTTGCAGCTCATTTTGTATAAGCGTCACGGAAAGGTGATAGGGGATACCCTGTTTTTCGAGCGGCTTACGCAAGGTGTCACCGAAGAAGCCCACGCGCTCGGCTACGACCTTTCCGTGCGGTATTTTTACGGCAGTCAGCCTACTGATGAGCAGATTTGCGCCATACAAAGCGAGCCGTTCGAAGCACTCCTACGGTTCGGATACCGCATCCCGCAGGACGTTTCCGTTATCGGGTTCGATGATTCCAGCATCAGCACCACGCGCAC
>OICY01000556.1_pt1 | contig 13712 bp, 8 predicted proteins | sample 1581441 | NCBI WGS metagenome assembly OICY01 (sample SAMEA3882514, study PRJEB24775) | human gut metagenome | biome: human-associated habitat; feature: intestine environment; material: feces | place: Netherlands | collected 2009/2010 | reverse complement strand
CGGTGCGCAGGCTTTCGGCCAGGGCAGCGGCGGTCTCGGCGGTCAGGTTGGCAACCTCGGCGGCGCGGTTGGCCCGCTTGTTGCGGCCCTGACTGGTGAACACGCCGCGGTGATACTCAAAGTACATCTCGCCGTGCCAGCAGGGCAGATCGGCTTGCGTTTCGTCAAGGTGCTGCTTCAATTTGTCAAAGTAGGGGGCTGCGTGGGTCAGGCGGGTCTGGGGCGCACCGGGGATGCCCTTCTCCATACGGCGGTTGATCTCCAGCATTTCAGCGGTCACACCGCCGCCGCCGTCGCCGTAGCCATAGCATTGCAGCACATTCTGGGTCAGCTCCTTGTCCTGAAAGCGCTGCCAGCAGCCCATGACCTGTCTGGGATTCAGCAGGCCGTTGTAGGTCGTGTTGAAGCTCGGTTTCGGGTTGCGGTCGGGGCGCTTGTCATAGTCCTTGGTGGAGATAAAGTAGGCCAGTACCTCGGTGCCGTCGATGCCGCGCCAGCGGGTCAGATCGTGGGGCATACAGTTGGTATCGTTCCAGGCCATCTTGGTGGTCATGAACCAGTCCATGCCGCACTGGGCCATAATTTGGGGCAGCGCGCCGCTGAAGCCGAAGGCATCCGGCAGCCACAGGATGTGCCCCTGTTTGCCGAACTCCCGGCCGAAAAATTCCTGCCCGTGCAGGAATTGGCGGATCAAACTCTCGCCGCTGGCCATGTTGCAGTCGGATTCCAGCCACATGCCGCCCTCCGGTTCCCAGTGGCCATCGGCGACGCGGGCGCGGATCTTCTCAAACAGCGCGGGGCAGTCTTTGCGCACAAAATCATAGAGCTGCGGCTGGCTGGACAGGAACTTGTACTCGGGGTAGCGGTCCATCAGGTAGTTGACGGTGGCAAAGCTGCGAATGGCCTTTTCCCGCGTCTGGGCCAGCGTCCAGAGCCAGGCCACATCGATGTGGGTGTGGCCAACGCAGTCCACCGTGACCGGCTGCCGCTGGCAGAAGCTCTCGTAAAATTCCTCTTTCATATAGCGGCGGGCGGCGGCGACGCTGGCGTAGAACGCGGCGCTGTACGGGTCGCGCAGGTCGAGCATATCCAGCGCTTTTTCCAGATACCGCCCGATGCCGATGGCGTTGGTGTCGCCCTCGTCCAGCTGGACAAGCACCTCGTAAGGGGCTTTCAGGTCGTAGTACAGGCCGGTGATCTCATCGTCCCGCACGGCAGTCTCGACTTTTAAAAAGACATCCTGAGCCGGGGTGTTGCAGTAGGTGTACAGTCCCAGCTGCCAGGTCTGACTCTCGGCAGCGGCGGGGGACAGGTCAAACTCGGTGTGGTTGACATCCAGCCCGCAGACCAGCGCACCATTTAAGTAGGCGAGGAACTGGGGGTTGTTGTTGTTCCAGATATCGGTTGCGCCGGTGGAGACCAGGCAGACAAGATGACGCCCGGCGCTGCCCGCCGGTGCGGTGATGCCGCCCCGGAAGCAGTAGTGGGCCTCCACGCCGCCGATGGCATCGCCGGGGGCAAAGGGCGTCCAGCCGGGGGCTGTGGCCGGGTCCTCCTGCACGGTGTCCCAGCTGTGGTAGGGGCAGGATTTTTTGCGCAGCCCCAAAACCGGGGTGCGCCCCTGCAGCGCCAAAGTGCGCAGGGCGTCCAGCACCGGGCGCGCCCGGCGGCGGAGTTCAGTGTTTTGCATGGCGGCTCCTTCCTTTTTTATAAGATTAAGTGTGTGGTAAGGGAAGCGGCGTCCAGGGGACTGGCCGCCCTACGAGGCAGCAAGGCGGGTAACGGTATTGTATGGGCGAACATTGTTCGCCCGCACCCAGGCAACCCCTGTTCAGGCACAGTATAACATCTCAAAACTGTGCAGGCAATGCAGTTTTTGCGCGGTAGGGGGCGAACGGTGCGCATTTATTGTTTATGGGGGAAAACGACTGCTTTTTATTAAAATTTGGTTACAGAAACATTGCATTTTTTTCACTGAAAAAATAAGCGCCGGCGCAAAATAAGCGCAACTTGGCATCATTAGAACAAACGATGTGTGAAAAGTGCACAATTTCAGCCGTTTTTCTTGATGCAATTTGCCAGATCGAAGAATTGAGACGCAAAAAATGCAATATGCCACAATGCAAATCAGCAAGATAGGCGTAGAGAATCCACCCGCCGCAATGGTACACTATGGGTACACCAAGGGAACTGAAAGCCCAGTTCCCAAGCCCCGGAACGGAGCAAACCGGATGAGGGTCCGGTTGATATACCCTACTTTTATTTCTACTTTACAGGAGGTAAAACCAACATGAAAAAAGCACTTTCTCTGGCTCTGGCAGCCGCGATGGCGGCTTCTCTGGCAGCCTGCGGCGGTTCTCCCGCTGCATCTACGGCCAGCTCCGCTGCAACAACGGACACCGCAACTTCCGGCGCCGCTTCTGCCGGCGGCCAGACCCTGAAGGTCATGCTGTCTGAGGAGCCCGGCGAGGGCGATGCATTCGCTACCACCCTGAACAAGTGGGCCGACGAGACCGGCAACACCGTTGACATCATGGTCATCCCCTACGATGACCAGCTGACCAAGTTCCCCCTGATGGCCAAGAACAACGACCTGCCGGATCTGCTGTCCACCACCCGTCTGGCCCGTCTGTACCCTGATGAGTTCGAGGATCTGGGCAAGTGCATTGACACCTCCATCTTTGAGCCGCAGGCCCTGCAGATCATCAGCCAGAACTACCTGACGGATAAGCTGTCTGTTCTGCCCCAGCAGTTCACCATCACCAACGTATTCTACAACAAGGATGCTTTTGAGGCTGCCGGCATCGAGTGCCCGACGGTGGACGACCGCTGGACCATGGACGAGGTCTATGAGGCTGCCAAGAAGCTGCAGGACTCCGGCGCTGTCAAGTACGGCATGGCTATGGATTACTCCCGCGCTCGTTATGACAACCTGATGTACATGAACGGCGGTTCTCTGGTCGAGAAGGACGGCGACTCCTTCAAGGTCGTTGCAGACAGCCAGCAGAACATTGACGCCCTGCAGGCCTTTGTCGATGCCAACAACAGCGGCATCATGCCCAAGGCCATCTGGGCCGGTGGCTCCAGCGACAACCCGGGCGACTACTTCAAGAACGGTGACGTAGGCATCTACTTCTCCGGCTCCTGGAACTACAACCCCTTCGTGCAGGATATCACCAGCTTCAAGTTCGGCGTCATGCCCTCTCCTGTCGGTTCTGCAGGCGGTTCCGCTATCCTGGGCGGTGCCGGTCTGGCCGTTCCCACCAACGCAAAGAACAAGGATCTGGCTCTTGAGTTCCTGAAGTGGTTCTACACCGACAAGAACTTTGCCGATTATCTGGCACTTGATAAGGGCCTGTCCTCTCTGAAATCCGTCACCTATGAGCCTGCTGATCCCGATCAGGCTGCCGACTACAAGGTCCTGCAGGCTGAGGTCGGCCAGACCACCGATGCATTCGCCATCGACGAAAGCTCCGAGTGGCGCAACTACTACGACAACGAGTACCGTGACGCTCTGAAGCAGTCTGTCAACGGCGACCTGACTCCGTCTGACGCTCTGACCGAGTTTGCTACCGCACTGGCTGACAAGGCCGGCTGGGCACACTAATCAACCGAATCAACAGGGGAAGTGATTCCCCAGGGCGAACAGACGCCCCGCCCAAACCGGGCGGGCGTCTGTTGTTTTTTTAATAAACCTTTTTTAATAAAGGAGAAGCCGAGGTATGGCAAACGAATTGCATTTTCCCTTGTTTCACGGGTATGTGGACCGCTGGCTGGTCAGCGGTGTGACCGAAACGCCGGTCATCACCAAGCCCACGGCCCTGCACGGTGCCGAAAACGAAAAGCTGAACACCGCCCCCAAGGATAAACCCGGCGAGGAACAGTTCAAGGCCGAGCGCCGCGCCAAGGCCACTGCCTGGCCCGCGCAGCTGGACACCCGGCCCGGTGGGCTGGTGGGCGGTGCGGACAACGCCACCCCCTTTACCGTCTACTGGCCGTTTGACGATATCGGCGTGACCTACGCCTGGGACTGTGAGACCCCTGCCTGCCTGAGCGCATGGGCTTACACCGAGTTGGACGCCGCCGAGGCGGGCAGTGTGCCCTTTGACCTTATCACCTGCGGCGGCGCGGCAAGCCCCAGCAGATGGGCCGTTTCGTCCAAAGCACGCTGCTCGCGCGCATAGCGCCCGCTATCGCGCGCAAGGCGCTCGACGGCGAAAAGCTGACCGAAGTGACCCCCTACCACCACAACGAGCCTGTCCCCACGCCGCTGACCCTGCCGCTGCAAAAGGGCCGCAACAAGCTTCTTGTGTTCTTTGACAACTACGCAGAGCGCGATGCTACGATCATTCTGCGCCTGCGCTGGAAGGGCGAGGGCGCCGCGCCCGAACAGGTCATCCCGGTAGGGGAGGCCGACGCGGCCCGCCTGGCCGAGGCCGAGCACCTGATGCGCAGCCTGGCGTTCCACCGCAACCACTTTACCGCCGGCCCGGTGCTGCTGGACTACGACGGCGCGGATATCGCCGAGAGCTACCACCTGGCCTTTGTCGGCGGTACCGAGGAAAATGTCAAGGGCGGCGTGCTCTTCCGCCGCGAGGCTGACACCCTCCCCCACGCGAGTCAAATCAGCCTGGGCGACTGCAAGACCTTCCCGCTGGCATTTTTGCTGCTGCAGGTCACGACCGAGGTCGAGGGCATCCGGCTGACCCGACCCATCAGTGTGGAAATTCACACCGAGAGCGTGCTGCCCCGCGCCCTGCCCACCGTGGCCGAGCGCAAGCGCCAGGCGCTGGAGCTGCTGGCCCGCTGGGGCGAGCAGAACACGAACCGCGCACTGGCAATCTTAGCCACCGGCGGCGACACCGCCGAGGCAGAAAAGCTGCTGGCCGTGCAGTCCGACTACATCCGCCGCCGCTTCGACTGCAGCGATTTTTACCTTGTCTACTACCCCTACATCCTGCGCACCTTCGGCAAACGCGGCAGCGGTATTTTGTCCGAAAAGACCGAGAACGAGCTGACCGACTGTCTGCTGGGTTTCCGCTATTGGATCGATGAGCCGGGCAACGACGCCATGTGGTTCTGGAGCGAGAACCACGCCCTGATGTTCCACACCTGCCAGCTGCTGGCGGGCGAGCTGTTCCCCGATGAGGTCTTTACCAATAGCGGACTGACCGGCCGCCAGATGCAGGCCAAGGCCAAGAATATGCTCTACGACTGGTTCGTCACCTTCCGCAAAGAGGGCTTTACCGAGTGGAATTCCAGCCCCTACCTGCCCATTGACACGCTGGGCTTCGGCAGCCTGTATGCCTTTGCCCAGGACCCCGCCATGCGGGAGCTGGGCCGCGAGGGCATGGATTTTGCCTACTACCTGCTGGCCGTCCACAGCCAGCAGGGCATCTTCGCCTCGTCGTCGGGCCGCACCTACATCAAGGAGCAGTTCGGCAACTGGTCCAACTGCCCCTCCGGCCTGAGCTGGATCGGCTATGGGTACGGCGTGCCGGGCCACGCGGGCAAGGGTATCACCTCCTACTGCCTGTCTGATTACGAGCCGCCGAAGGAGTTTGCCCAGTGGTTCAGCATCCCCCGGGGCAAGGAAATGATCTGCCAGACGACCCAGGGCAATGACGGCTATGTGGATCTGTACACCTACAAGACCGCCGACTACATGATGACCAGCGCCAACGACTTCCACCCCGGCGAACCGGGCCATCAGGAGAACCCCTTCCAGCTGACCTTCAACGCCGTGGCGCAGCTGTGGGTCACCCACCCCGGCGAGCGGGTGCTCTTCGGCGCAGCGCGGCCGTCCTACTGGGCGGGCAACGGCACCCTGCCCAAGGTCAACCAGTACAAGGCGTTCGCGGGGCTGATCTATGATATCGCCCCCGAACACCCGGTCGATTTCACCCACCTGTACCTGCCGTCGATGGAGTTTGACCGCTGCGAGGTCGAAGGCAAGTGGGCCTTTGTGCAGCTGGGCAGTGCCTATGCGGCGGTGTATTGCAGCAATGGGATGCGGATGCAGGACTTCGGCTCCAACAAGGACCGCGAGTGCATCGCCGAGGGCCGCCGCTGCATCTGGCTGGTGCGTGCCGCGCAGGCAGACGAGTTTGCGGCGTTTGAGGATTTCAAGGCCGCCATGCGCGGGGCTGCGCTGGACGCCGATGCCGAGGGCCGCCGCTACCGCTTTGTGGACCCCGTCTACGGCGAACTGCGCTGCCAGTGGGGCGAGACGCTGTATGTAAACGACGCCCCGATGCAGTACAGTGGTTTTGACAATTACGGAAAACTGACGATGCAGGAAAAATAAAAAAGGTGCCTGCCCCCGGGGAAGGGGCGGCACCGGAAAATGTTACACCTTCGTGCTCCCCGGGGAGGGTTCCTTCTCATAGGGAATGGCCGTGATGGGGGTGACGACGCCGTTGACGCGGAACTGGGACGGCGAGGTATGGCAGAACTTGTTGAACACCCGGTTGAACTGGGAAAAACTCGTAAAGCCGCAGCTCGTTGTGATATCGGCAATTTTCATGTCGGTGTACAGCAGCAGCTGCTGGGCGTTGCGCACCCGGGTGATCTGGATGTAGTTGATGAGTGAGAACCCTGTCACCCGGCGGAACTGGTGCGACAAATAGTACGGACTGATGAAGAATTTATCCGCCAGATATTCCAGCGAAAGCTCGCTGGCGTAGTGTCGGTGGATGTAGCTGGTCACGGCGTAGACCTTCTGGGTGATGGAATCGCTGAGCTCCTGCGGCTCGTAGCTGCTCTCGCCCGCGTGCTGGGCCACGGTGGCCAGAAATTGCAGGAAGTGGCAGTGGATGAACTGCTGCGTCAGCGGGGTCATCGGCTGCTTGCCCAGCGTGAAGATCGCGTTCAGGTGCGAGAATGCCTGAGCCCGCGTCTCACCGGTAAAGCGGTAGATGGGCACTGCGGCCCCGAAGGGCTGTAAACAGCTTTGCAGCATTTCGTGCAGCGCGGGGGAATCATCCGGCACGCGGAAGTTGATGATCAGCCGCCGGCAGTCGCCGCCCGCCGGATACTCGGTACTGTGCAGCAGGGAAAGGCGCAGCAACACGATATCATAGGGCTGCAGGGTGTAATAGTCGCCCTCGATGATATGTGATGCACGGCCGCTTAACAGAATGTGTATCTCGTGAAACTGGTGGAAATGCTGGAAACTCATGTTGATCTTGAACGACCGCGAATCGTAGTCGAACAGGTAAAACAGCGGCGAATCCAGGTCGTTGATCGAAATCATGTACCCCTGATTGTACAGCAATGCGTCGTCCAGATACATAGGCAGCCTCCGTCAAAAATGTTCCTGTCTCTATTATACTCGCACTCGCAAAAAGTGCAATATATTTCAGCGACAAAGACAAAATCAGAGTGGTTTTTGCCTTTGCCCCTATGCTATACTTTAGGCAAGTTCGAACGTTATGTCTACCTATTATAATAAAAAGGAGAAAACCACCATGCAGAAAGCTGATATTGAAAACAAACTGGAGCTTTGCATTGAGAGCTTCAAATCTGTCCTGTATGAAAGGGACGAGACCTTCCTGGAGAACATGGCAAAATCCAACATGGATCAGGGCAATCTGGCCCGCTATATGCTGTGGGAGTGGACCCAGGGCGTGGGTCTGTACGGCCTGTGGAAGCTGTTTGAGAAAAAGCACGACCAGCGCTGCCTGGATGTGCTGACAGAGTACTACGACGCCCGCATTGCCGAGGGCCTGCCCAGCAAGAACATCAACACGATGGCCCCCATTTTTGCCCTGAGCTACCTGTATGAGTACACCAAGAATGAAAAGTACGGCGATATCTGCAAAGAGTGGGCCGAGTGGGCCATGCACGGCCTGCCCCGCGCGGGCGAGGGCGGCTTCCAGCATGTCACATCCGATCGCGTCAACGATGGCGAGCTGTGGGACGATACGCTGTTCATGACTGTGCTGCCGCTGGCCAATATCGGCCGCATCTTGGGCCGTCAGGACTACATTGACGAGGCTGTCTACCAGTACCTTGTCCACACCAAATATCTGGCTGACAAAAAGACCGGTCTGTGGTATCATGGTTTCTGCTTTGATGGCTGCCATAACTTTGCCGAGGCTTTCTGGGGCCGCGGCAACAGCTGGGTGACGGCCGCCATCCCCCTGCTGCTGGAAATCGTCCCCGTAGGCAACCCCGACCGCCGCATCCTTGAGAACGCGCTGCTGCGCCAGATCGAGAGCCTGGCCAAGTATCAGGACGAGGGCGGCATGTGGCACACCCTGATCGATGACCCGACCTCCTATCTGGAGGCCAGCGCCACCAGCGGCTTCGGCTTCGGCATCCTGAAAGCCGTTGAGCAGGGCATCGTGCCCGAAAGCTACCGCGCCAATGCCATGCGCGCCCTGCAGCCTGTGTTGGACTGCATCGATGAAAAGGGCGTTGTGCAGCAGGTGTCCTACGGCACCCCGATGGGCCGCGAGAGCAAGGACTTCTACAAGCAGATCCCCCTGCACCCGATGCCCTACGGCCAGGCCATGGCAATTCTGTTCCTGATGGAAGCTGAGGCCCAGGTCTGATGACAAAAAAATGGAGCAGCCGCCTTACCTTCTTTGCCTTTGTGGTGCTCATGGTGGGGCTTGGCAGCAATGACAGCCTGCGCGGAATTTTTTCCACGATCTTCCAAGAGCATTTCTCCCTGACGACGACCCAGCTGGGGCTGATCGTCACGGCAAGCTACATCGGCAATCTGGTGTTTTTGCTGGTGGGCGGCAACCTGAGCACCCGCTTTTCCAAAAAGCGCGTGCTGCAGGTGCTGATTCTGATTTGGATGGCCGCCTTGGCGCTGTTTGCCTTTACCAGCAATTACACGGTGCTGCTCATCGGCATGGCGCTGGCGCTGGGTTCTTCCACCTTATTGAATACCACGATGAACCTCATCACGCCGCTGCTGTTTGCCACAGCGCCGGGGTTCTTCGTCAACTTCCTGTTCTTCACTCAGGAAATCGGCACCAGCGGCAGCCAGTATATTTTGGGCAGCCACGCCGACGGCTTTGCCTTCTGGCAGCACACAAATCTGGTGCTGCTGATTCTGGGCGCGGTGGCCTTTGTGCTGCTGCTTTTCTGCAATGTGCCGGAGGAAGCCGCCGCCCCGGCGGATGCCCCGGCACAAAAGGGCGGCTATGACTGGCGTATCATCGTGCCCTATGTGCTGGTGTTCGGGTTCTACTTTATCGCCGAGCACGGCGTCATGAACTGGATGGTCGCCTACGGCGTAGACGGTCTGGGCCTGCCCCAAGCCTCGGCGGCCAAGTATCTTTCGGTGTTCTTTGGCGGTATGATGATCGGGCGGCTCTGCCTGTCCCCGCTGGTGGATAAGCTGGGGGCCATCAAAAGTCTGGCGGCTTTCGGCGGCGTGTCCTGTGTGCTGTATCTGATCGGCTCGCTTCTCCATTTTGTACCCCACGCTGGTCATGAGCATACGGCTCTATTTCCCGGCGCAGCAGGTCTCCGGCGCGGCGGGCACGATTTTAAGCATCGCGTCGCTGGCCGATATCCTGTTCAATGTCGGCTTCGGCAAGCTGGTGGATATGGCGGGCTATGCCGTCAGCATTCGGGTCCTGCCGCTGTCCGTGCTGGCATTTTTCATCGTGTTTATGCTGTTTACGAAATTCTGCAAGCCGACGCAGAAATTGAAATAAAGTGAAAGAAGCGAGGTAGATTATGCGTTATTGTATCGGGATCGATCTGGGCGGCACCAACATCGCAGGCGGCATTGCCGACCTGGACGGGAAACTGCTGCTGACCGACAGCATCAAGACCGGGCTGCCCTGCCCGGCGTCGGACATCGCCGACCGTATCGCGCTGCTCTGCCGCCGCATGGCGACTGCCCTGGGCTTGGCCCTGAGTGATGCCGCCTGGGTGGGCATCGGTGCGCCCGGCAGCGTCGATGTGGACACCGGCACCGTGCTGTATGCCAACAATCTGGAATTTGACAACGTCCCGCTGGGCCAGATGATCCACGAGCGCACCGGCCTGCCCGTCTATGTGGATAACGATGCCAACGTTGCCGCCTGGGGCGAGTACTGCGCGGGTGCAGGCAAAGGGAGCAGCAGCATGGTCATGGTCACGCTGGGCACCGGTGTCGGCGGCGGCGTAGTGCTGAACGGCAAGCTGCTGACCGGCTGCAACGGCGCAGCGGCCGAACTGGGCCACTTTGTGATTGATATGCACGGGAAAGAGTGTAACTGCGGTATGCGCGGCTGCTTTGAGCAGTACGGCAGCGTCACGGCGCTCATCTGCCAGGCGCGGGAGGCCATGGCCGCCCATAAGGAGAGCAAGCTTTGGGCGCTGGCGGAAAACGAGGAAGCCAACGTCAACGGCAAGGTCATTCTGGCTGCCTACGACGCGGGCGACGAGACCGCCGTGCAGGTGGTCAACACCTATGTACACTACCTCTGCGTCGGCGTGACGAGCATCATCAACATCTTCCAGCCCGAGGTGCTCTGCCTGGGCGGCGGCATCAGCCGCCGCAGCGACGTACTGGTCGAGCCGATCCGGGCGTTCAATGCCGCACACGGCTATGGCCGCAGCTGCCCCAAGCAGCCCCGCATCATGTCGGCCGAGCTGTTCGGCGACGCGGGCATCATCGGCGCGGCCCTGCTGGGCAAAGGCAAATAAGGAGAGCGGACCTATGCGCAAACACTATGAACGTATCCTGCACGACAGCGAAAGCCGCGTGCAGCGCTATCTTGATATCCAGATTTTGGACGAGAACAGCCCCTTCTGCGGCGGTTTCCCCAAGGCGGACAGCCTGGCCGAGCCGAAAACGGCCATCTACCGCGCCACGACGATGACGGCCTGCTACCTGAACCCCGAGAGCCGCTATTATCTGGACGCCGAGCTGGGCCGCCGCCTGGCGCTGGCGCTGGCTTTTGTGCGCCGCTCCCAGCGGCCCGGCGGCTACTTTGACCTCATCAACTGCAACTTCTTCTCCGGCCCGGACACGGCTTTCTGCACCAAACGGCTGCTGCCCGCCTATGTCTACCTGTGCAAGGTCGTGGACGGCGCACTGCCCGCCGCGCCCGAAGCCAAGGCCGCTGCCGCAGAACTGAAGCCAAAGTATGAGGCCATCATCCGCGATGCAGCCGATGCCCTGTGCCACTGCGGTTTCCACACCCCGAACCACCGCTGGGCCATCGCGTCGGTGCTGATGCTCTGCGCCAAGCTGTTTGATAAGCCCGAATGCCGCACCGCCGCCGAGGCCATCCTGAAAGAAGGCAACGACTGCAACGAGGACGGCGAGTATGCCGAACGCTCGGCCGGCAACTACAACCGCATCAACAACGATGCCATGATCATGCTGGCCGTGGCCACCGGCGACGAGAGCTACTATGCGCCGGTGCTGCGCAACCTGGAAATGATGCTGACCTACATCGACCCCGATGACAGCATTTTTACCAACAACTCCACCCGCTGGGACATGGGCAAGAAAATTTACCCGCGGGAATATTACCTCGAGTACCTCTACATGGGCTATACCTGCCGCAAGCCCGAACTGCTGGACGCCGCCAACGCCATTATGCAGATGGTGGAGCGCCACGCCCTGCGCAGCTTTGACTGCCTCATCAATCTGATGCTGCTGCCCGAACTGGCCGCGCTGGAGCACGAGGGCAGCGCAACCCCGACGAACTACCACAAATATTACGAAGGGTCGGGCATTGTGCGCTGCCGCCGCGGAAGCTGGTCCTACACGATCTTGAACAACAGCCCGAGCTTTTTGTTCTTCCAGCACGGCGACTTCACGCTGACCGTGCGCATCGGCGCGAGCTTCTGCGAGCACCGCAACTTTGTCCCCGCAACCTTGGCCCCCAAGGACGGCGGCTATGCCCTGCACCAGACCATGACCGGCTGGTATTACCTGCCCTTTGCCGAAAAGCCCGCCACCAGCGATTGGTGGCAGATGGACAACGCCCACCGCGAAAAGCTCTACGGCCCCGACATGGTGTTTGACGTGCAGGTGAACGAGGTCGAAAACGGCCTGGACATCCACATCGTCAACTCCGGCATTGACCGCGCCCCGCTGCGGGTGGAGCTGGCCTTCAACGCGGGCTGCCGCGTCGAGAACGAGCATTTCATGCTCGAGGGCAATGACGGCGGCGGTGTCGTTGTCAAGGACGGCACGCTGGTCGCATCCAAGGGTGTGAACGGTATTTCGGTCGGCCCCTGCTTTGCCGAGCATAACTACACCGCCGGCAAGGAGGGCAGCATGGGCCGGATGGACGGCTGCTTTACCGCCTACCTGACCGCATACAGCACCTTTGACCGCACGATCTCCCTGCGCGCCGTGCCCAGCAAGTACGATCAGGCGTGAATCAGATGGAGTCGTAACCAGTGGTGTGACAGACAAAACAGCGTCAAATAATAAAAGGACATCCGTGGGTAATGCGGATGTCCTTTTTTTCTGACGGGAGCGGATCGCTCCCGCCAGAAATTTTATTTAGCCGTCCATATCCTCAAAGGCCTCAAGGCCCTTCTTCGCTTCGGCCTTGGTGTCACCGTGGCGCACAAAGCACATGGTGACAAAGCTCAGTGCCACAAAGGCTGCGGCGTAGGGGAAGAGTACGCGGTAGTCAATGGCGCGCATCAGACTGCCCGCGACAATGGGGGTCACGACCTGCGCGGCCATCGAGAAGGTGTAATAATACCCGGTAAATTTTCCGATGTCACTGCCGCGGCACATCTCTACGACCATCGGCAGAGAGTTGACATTGATGCCTGCCCAGGCAAGGCCGACCAACGCAAACACCACATACATGATGGGCTGGATGGAGGAATAGACAGTCGTCAGCAGATAGCCGAGCATAAAGCAGGTGGCCAGCAGCACAATGCCGCACTGGATCGTGCGCTTGCGGCCGATCTTGGCGGCCAGCGCACCGATGGGAATATAGGAGACGATGGCACCTGCCGTGGCAACCAGCAGGCAGGTGGACGCGCCGCCCAGACCCTCGCCCATGACAGCCTCGACATATTTGGTGAACCAGGTTGTAACGCCGTTATAGCCGATAAACCACAGCGAGATCGAGATCAGCAGGAAAGTCAGGCTGCGCTTGACCGGCGCGGGCAGCACCTCATGGCCCTGCCCGTCATCGGCAGCAAGATTCCATTCGGGGTGGGCAGCCTCCAGCTTTTGGTTTTCTGCCTCGAGCTTAGGCTCCTTGATGGTCAGGTAGAGAATCAAAACAGCCGTGACCATAATAAGCGAAACGATGAGGAAGAGCGGGCGGTAGCTGACATGCGCCAGCCCGTGGGGTTTGGAGGCGGGGTACAACACCGCCGCAAGCCCCAGATACAGGATACCGCCCACGGCGCCCATCAGATTGATGATGGCATTGGCGCGGCTGCGCAGCGGCTTGGGGGTGACATCGGGCATCAGCGCCACAGCGGGGGAACGATAGGTACCCATCGCCACCAGCAGCAGGCCCAGCACCACGATAAAGATCACCAGTGTGGCCGGGCTGGGGTTGGCGGCATAGCGGTCGTCCAACAGGGGAATCAGGTTCATCAGCACGGCTGCGGCGGCCGTACCGCCCACAATGAACGGCATACGGCGCCCGATTTTGGTGTGGGTCTTGTCGGACAGGGCACCAAAGAACGGCAGCAGGAACAGCGCCAATACATTGTCCGCTGCCATGATGGCACCGGCGAAGGTCTCGTTCAGTTTAAAGGTGTCG
>OICY01000554.1_pt1 | contig 13780 bp, 10 predicted proteins | sample 1581441 | NCBI WGS metagenome assembly OICY01 (sample SAMEA3882514, study PRJEB24775) | human gut metagenome | biome: human-associated habitat; feature: intestine environment; material: feces | place: Netherlands | collected 2009/2010 | reverse complement strand
CCGGTGGTCACGCCGTAGGCTTCCAGATGGAAGGGGTCGATCATGTTCACATCGTTCAGGTCGGCGGTAGCAGCCTCGTAGGCCAGATTGACCGGATGCTTCAGGGGAATGTTCCAGATGGGGAAGGTCTCGAACTTGGCGTAACCGGCCTTGACGCCCCGCTTATATTCATGATACAGCTGGGACAGGCAGACGGCCATTTTTCCGCTGCCGGGGCCGGGCGCAGTGATGACCACCAGCGGGCGCTCGGTCTCAATGTATTCGTTGCGGCCGTAGCCCTCGTCGCTTACGATGAGCTTCACGTCGGAGGGGTACCCCGGAATGCGGTACTGGCGGTAGACCTTCAGCCCCAGTGTCTTCATGCGCTGCTCAAAAATCGCCGCGGAGGGCTGGTCTGCGTACTGCGTCAGCGTGATACTGCCCACATATAAGCCGAAGCCGCGGAAAATATCAATCAAACGGATGACATCTGTGTCATACGTAATGCCAAGGTCGCTGCGGCGCTTGTTTTTCTCAATGTCGTTCGCGTTAATCGCAATGACAATCTCCGCCTGGTCTTTCAGCGCCAAAAGCATCTTGATCTTGTTGTCCGGCTCAAAGCCCGGCAGCACGCGTGAAGCGTGGAAATCGTCAAACAGCTTGCCGCCGAATTCCAGATACAGCTTGCCGCCGAACTGGTCAATGCGCTCGCGAATACGCGCAGACTGCAGCTCGATATACTTCTGACTGTCAAAACCGATTTTCTTCATGGTCATTCCCCTTCCTTAATTCATACATCTCATGCGTCCTAAAATAAGCCCCTTTAGGGTGCACTTGAAAAGCTGTAAACTTGTTTTCCGATACACCCCGAATACAGTAAAAAAGCGGGCGTTCGGTATCTGCCCGCGAAAAATCTGTTTTTAGTATAGCAAAAAATGCGGTTTTTTTCAATAGCAAATCTTGGTTTGCGCCGCCTAATTTCGACTCTCTTCCGCGCGAGATATTGTCAGTATCTTCAAAAAGTGGTATACTGTTTATTAAATCGAAGTTTAATTTTAACGGCGGTACAGGGAGACACTTTTCATGAGCGAGCAGAAGCGAAACACAACGAAAAACCAAATATGCCTTGGGCTTTTGGCGCATGTCGATGCCGGCAAGACCACACTTTCGGAAGCGATGCTGTATGAAGGCGGGCAGCTCCGCCGTCTTGGGCGCGTCGATCATCAGGACGCGTTTCTCGATACCGACGTGCAGGAGCGCGAGCGCGGCATCACCATTTTCTCAAAGCAGGCTGTTTTACCGCTCGAACATACCGAGTTTACGCTGCTCGATACCCCCGGTCACGTCGATTTTTCCAGCGAAATGGAGCGCACGCTTCAGGTGCTCGATTACGCTGTGCTCGTCATCAGCGGCACAGACGGTGTGCAGAGCCACACGCGTACGCTGTGGCGGCTTTTGGAGCGCTATAACGTCCCCACGTTCCTCTTCATCAACAAAATGGATCTCGACGGCGCAGACCACGATAAAGTCTTAGCCGAGCTGCAAAAGCTCAGCACCGGTTGCGTCGATTTCACATCTCCCGAAGCGGAACGCGATGAAAACATCGCCGTTTGTGATGAAGACACGCTCGCCCATTACCTCGAAACGGGCGAAGTCGAATGTCCCGAGATTAAACGCCTCATCAAAAATCGCAAGCTTTTTCCGTGCTGGTTCGGCTCGGCTTTGAAGTTAGACGGCGTAAAAGAACTTTTAAACGGTCTTGAAATGTACACCGAAATGCCCGAATACCCTAAGGCTTTCGGCGCGAAGGTCTTCAAAATCGCACACGATAATCAGGGCGCACGGCTTACGTATTTGAAGGTCACAGGCGGCGCTTTGCCCGTTAAAATGGTCCTTAAAGGCGGCGCGGGCGAAAACGTATGGGCAGAAAAAGCCGACCAGCTTCGCATCTATTCCGGTGGGAAATTCCGCCTTGCGGAGGAAGTCACCGCGGGCGGCGTGTGCACCGTAACGGGCCTCACGCACACGTATCCCGGGCAGGGACTCGGTGCGGAAGAAGATACCCCCGCGCCCGTGCTTGAAAGCTTTTTGACGTATCAGGTTTTCTTGCCGGACGGCATGGAGCCGCACACCGCCGTGCGCTGTTTGCGCGTTTTGGAGGAAGAAGACCCCCAGCTTCATGTCGTGTGGAACGAGCAATTACACGAAATTCACGTGCAGATTATGGGCGCGGTGCAGCTTGAAGTTTTGCAGCGCGTCTTAAAAGAGCGCTTTAAAATGGAGGTCACGTTCGGTACCGGCAGCATTGTCTACCGCGAGACGATCGAAGAACCCGTCGAAGGCATGGGGCATTTTGAGCCCCTGCGCCATTACGCCGAGGTGCACCTGCTCTTAGAGCCCGGCGAGCGCGGTAGCGGTATGCGTTTCGGCACCGTGTGCAGCATGGATGTGCTTGACCGCAACTGGCAGAATCTCATTTTAACGCACCTTGAGGAGCGCAGCTACCCCGGTGTGCTGACCGGCTCACCCATCACGGATATGAAGATCACGCTTCTCATCGGCCGTGCGCATTTAAAGCACACCGAGGGCGGCGATTTTCGTCAGGCCACCTATCGCGCCGTGCGCCACGGCTTATTACAGGCGAAAAGCGTGCTTTTAGAGCCGTGGTACGATTTCCGATTAGAGGTTCCGCAGTCGCAGGTCGGCCGCGCCATTTCGGACATGCAGCGCCTTTGCGCGGAGTTCGAGCCGCCGCAGACCGAGGGTGAAAACGCCGTCATCACGGGCTTTGCGCCCGTCTCCGAAATGCAGGGTTACACCTTGGAGGTCGCATCGTACACGCGCGGGCTTGGCAGCCTTATTTGTATGCCGAAGGGCTACTTGCCGTGCCATAATGCCGAAGAGGTCATCGAGCATATCGGCTACGATGCCGAGCGTGATTTGGAGAACACCGGCGATTCCGTCTTCTGTTCGCACGGCTCCGGCTTCGTCGTGCCATGGCGTGAGGCGGCCTCCCACATGCACCTCGAAAGTGGATGGAAGCCCGAAAAGCCGGGAACAAAATCTGCCGAAACCGAAGCTCCCGTGCGCGCCGCCGCACAGCTGCCGCCTGTGTTCGACGATGAGCTGCGCGCCATTTTTGAGCGCACCTACGGCCCTATCCGACGCCGCGATATGCAGCCGCAAAACGCCGTCCGCGCCGCAGAAAGCAGCGGAAAAGGGGAATGGAAGGTGCCGGAAAAGGTCTTCGAGCCTGAGTATCTCCTCATCGACGGCTACAATATTCTCTTTGCATGGGACGATTTGAATAAGGTCGCCGAAAAGGACATCGACACCGCTCGACAGATTTTAATGGATAAAATCTGCAATTATCAGAGCTTCAGCCGCAGCACGTGCATCCTCGTTTTCGATGCCTATCGCGTCCCGCGTGACGTGGAGGACGTTATCCGCTACCACAACATTTCCGTTGTGTTCACAAAGCAGGCGGAAACGGCAGATACCTACATTGAGCGCGCCACATTTGAGATCAGCAAAAAGCACCGTGTGCGCGTTGCCACATCCGACGGCGCAGAGCAGATGATCGTACTCGGTCACGGCGCGCGCCGTGTTACGGCCTCCGAATTCAAGGTGGAGGTCGATGAAGCGAACAAGCGTATGCGCGAGGTCATCGCCGATTGGAACGAAAAAGAAAGCGCCCGCCACGCGCATAAGCCTTTCAAAAATTTAACGGATCAAACGCAGAGTAATCTGCGTGCGTATACAGAAAACAACAAAACACAAAGAAAGGAAAATGGAAAATGAAAGTCTTACTCTTAAACGGAAGCCCGAAGGCGAACGGCAATACTGCTGTTGCTCTGCATGAAATGGTGAATATTTTCAACAAAGAAGGCATCGAAACGGAAGTTATTCATGTCGGCAACAAAGACATCCGAGGATGTGTGGCATGCGGGCAATGTTCTAAGCTGGGGCACTGCGTTTTTAACGATCTTGTCAACGAAGTTGCGACGAAATTTGCGGAAGCGGACGGTCTTGTCGTCGGCAGTCCGGTGTATTATGCCTCCGCAAACGCAACACTTGTTGCGCTTTTGACGCGCCTGTTTTACAGCACTCCATTCGATAAAACGATGAAAGTCGGCGCCGCCGTTGTGGCTGCCCGCCGCGGCGGCCTTTCCGCCACGTTCGACGAACTCAACAAATTCTTTACGATCTCCGGCATGCCCGTCGCGTCCAGTCAGTATTGGAACAGCATTCACGGCCTCGCACCAGGTGAGGCGAAAGAGGATTTGGAGGGTCTGCAAACCATGCGCACCTTGGCAAGAAATATGACTTTTTTGATGAAGAGCATTGCGCTCGGTAAGGAAAAATTCGGCCTGCCGGAAACGGAACAGCGCATCGGAATGAACTTTATTCGGTAAAAAATACTGCTAAAGCAGCAAAGAAGCACAGTTAAGCGACAAAGAGCATCTTTGTTGATTTTTCAATATCTTCTATTAAAAATATAAATTTATCCGCAAAATGGCAAAAATCTCCCATGGCAAAAAGCCAAGGGAGATTTTGTTTATAAATCAACTTCTAATATATTTAAGTTTATTTCCAGTCGCCTGTTCCGGCTTCGACGTAGCGGGACTTCTCAAATACGGAGATCATCAAGGTCGGATCGGTCGTGCCGAGATCGGAATATGTAAGCCCCAGCGCCGTGCCGCTGCTTTTATCCTGCCACTCGAGATATTGAGTGCCGGTACCGTTGTTGTCTTGAACGGCAGGTGCGCCGAAGGTTTCGGTGAAGCGTTTGCTTGCGGCTTCAAAATGCTCTTCTGCCGTGCCGCGCGCAAGCTGTTCGTGGAACGTCACCGTAAACAGCTTGCCGTTTTCGTCAAACTGCGCATCAAATTTGCCGGAGCAGCCTGCGGACTGCACGATGTCCTCCGATGAATAATTCGTATATGCGAAAGGCGCTGTCGCGGGGCTTTCGCTGACCATTGTCAGCTTAGAGCCGATAGCGGATTCAAGCTCCGTCGTGTCGATGCCGAACGGCGCAGTGGAATACGCATAGCCGGTCTTGGAATCGAATCGGAAAGCGTCTGTCTCTTTCACGGTTGTCTTAGACGAACAGCCGACAAACGTTAGCATCAAAACAAGGGACAAAACCAATGCGAGCTTTTTCATAAAACGACCTCCTATGATGATGTTAGGATTTGTGCCTGCGCTGACGGATACGGCGGTGCAAATGAATTTGTGTTATGAATTGGATTTGAAATCTTTGCTAAAAAATATAACCTCCAAGTATAGTTTATTGGTAGTATATTACACCTGCATGATATCATGCATAGGAGGGCTTGTCAATATATATTTAAAAATTGTTAGAAAAAAATAGAACAAAAAATCTCCCTCTGTGCCGAAACACAAAGGGAGACTGTTTATAATGCTTTGATTTTAGAGCAAGATCGAATTAGAGAATGATGCTCTTGCCGGCCATTTCTTCCGGCTGCGGCAGATCCATGATCTTCAGCATGGTGGGTGCGATGTCCGCGAGAACGCCGCCCTCACGCAGCTTGCACGGATAACCGACAACGCAGAACGGAACCGGGTTTGTGGTGTGTGCGGTAAACGGTTCACCGTCATCATCGACCATCTTGTCTGCATTGCCGTGGTCGGCGGTGATGAGCAGCACGCCGCCCATCTCGTCGATGGCTGCTGCGACCTTGCCGACGCAGGTATCGACAGCCTCAACGGCAGCCTTTGCAGCCTCGAACACGCCGGTGTGGCCGACCATGTCGCAGTTTGCAAAGTTCAGAATGATCATATCGTACTTGCCGGACTTGACGGCCTCAACCATCTTATCCGTGACTTCGTAAGCGCTCATTTCCGGCTGGAGGTCATACGTTGCGACCTTCGGGGACTTGACGAGGATGCGGTCCTCACCCGGATACTGCTTCTCGACGCCGCCGTTGAAGAAGAATGTGACATGCGCATACTTCTCGGTTTCGGCAATGCGGAGCTGCTTGAGGCCCTTATCGGAGACGTACTCGCCGAGGGTGTTTTTAAGGCTCTGCGGCTTGAATGCGATCTCAACGTTCGGCATCGTGGCGTCATACTGCGTCATGCAGACGTAGGTGAGCGGGAAGAAGCCATTCTTGCGGGTGAAGCCGGTGAAATCCGGGTCTACGAATGTGCGGGTGATCTCTCTTGCGCGGTCCGGGCGGAAGTTGAAGAACACGACGGAATCGCCGGATGCGACCGGAGCGCCGCCCTTGATGACGCACGGCACGACGAACTCGTCCGTGACTTCGTTTTCATAGGATTTCGATACAGCGCAAACCGGGCACGCGAACTCTTCGCCTTCGCGGCAAACCATGGCGTTGTAAGCCTTTTCTACGCGCTCCCAACGGTTGTCGCGGTCCATCGCATAGTAGCGGCCCATGACCGTTGCAACCTTGCCGACGCCGATTTCCTTCATCTTCTCCATGAGCTCCTTGACGAAGTCCTTGCCGGAGGAAGGCGGAACATCGCGGCCGTCGAGCAGGGCGTGAACATAGACGTTTTCAACGCCCATCTTTTTTGCCATTTCCAACAGACCGTAGAGGTGCTGGTTGTGGCTGTGCACGCCGCCGTTGGAAAGCAGGCCGATGAGGTGCAGCGCGGTGCCGTTTTCTTTTGCGTTATTCATGGCGTGTACGAGCGCTTCGTTCTCAAAGAAAGAACCGTCCTGTACCGCCTTCGTGATGCGGGTAAGCTCCTGATAAACGATGCGGCCTGCGCCGATATTGGTGTGGCCGACTTCGCTGTTGCCCATCTGGCCGTCCGGCAGACCGACGTCCATGCCGGAAGCGCCGATCTTTGTAATCGGGTTTTCAGAGAACAGCTTATCGAGGTTCGGTCTCTTAGCGGCGGCAATCGCGTTGCCCTCCGTTTTAGCAATTCCGAAACCGTCCAGAATCATGAGTACAACAGGTCTTTTCATAGTGGAGATGCCTTTCCTTTCAACTGGAAAAAATCTTTCGGTGGAAAAATCAGCCCTTGGTGGCTGCGTCTACGATGGCTGCGAAGTCGTTCGGCTTCAGGGAAGCGCCGCCGATGAGGCCGCCGTCAACGTCCGGCTGTGCAAGAAGCTCAGCTGCGTTGCCTGCGTTCATGGAGCCGCCGTACTGAACGGTGATGCCTTCTGCAGCCTTTTCGCCGTAGAGGGACTTGACGGTCGCACGGATGACAGCGCAAACTTCGTTTGCCTGCTCTGCCGTGGCGGTCTTGCCGGTGCCGATAGCCCAAACCGGCTCGTAAGCGATGATGATGCGCTTAAGCTCTTCTTCGGTTACGCCGCCGAGTGCGATCTTTGTCTGCATGGCAACGAGCTCATCGGTGATGCCCTGCTCGCGCTGCTCAAGGTACTCGCCTACGCAAACGATGACGGTGAGGCCTGCGTCAAGCGCAGCTCTTGTTCTCTTCTGAACCGTAACGTCGGTATCGCCGAAGTAGGTTCTTCTCTCGCTGTGGCCGGTGATGACGTACTCAACGCCGCAAGCCTTCAGCATTTCTGCGGAAATCTCGCCGGTGAAAGCGCCGCTGACCGCCCAGTGGCAGTTCTCTGCGCCGATCTTGATGTTGGTGCCCTTAGCCGCCTCAATAGCGGTTGCGATGTCTACATACGGCACGCAAGCGACAACGTCGCAGCCTGCGTCCTTAACGAGCGGAGCAATGGCGGTGATGAGTTCCTTTGCCTCCGCAGGGGTTTTGTTCATTTTCCAGTTGCCGGCGATAACAGCCTTTCTAACAGCCTTGTTCATGATTTTCTATTCCTTTCCGTCGGTTAAAAACCGTTTTTATTGAGACAACAATACGGGAGCAGAGGCAAGCTCCGCTCCCGTTCATGCTTTTAATTATTTCTCGTTGAGGCAAGCAATGCCGGGGAGCTCAAGACCCTCGAGGAATTCGAGAGAAGCGCCGCCGCCCGTGGAGATGTGCGTCATCTTATCCGCGAAGCCGAGCTTCTCAACAGCCGCAGCGGAGTCGCCGCCGCCGATAATGGAGATTGCGTTGCTGTCTGCAACTGCCTTTGCAACTGCGATGGTGCCGTTTGCGAAGTTTTCCCACTCGGAAACGCCCATCGGGCCGTTCCAAACAACGGTGCCTGCGTTCTTCACGGCGTTTGCGAACAGCTCACGGCTCTTCGGGCCGATATCGAGACCCATCCAGCCTTCCGGAATGTCGTCGGAATCGACGATCTTCCACTCGGAGTCTGCACTGTACTCGGTTGCAACAACATTATCGACCGGGATAAGGAAGTTGATGCCCTTAGCCTTCGCCTTGTCCATCATTTCCTTAGCGAGCTCAACCTTGTCGTCCTCGCAGATGGAGGTGCCAATCTCGTGACCGAGAGCCTTGAAGAAGGTGTAAGCCATGCCGCCGCCGATGATGAGTGTGTCGACCTTTTCAATCAGGTTGTTGATGACGCCGATCTTATCGGAAACCTTAGCGCCGCCGAGGATTGCAACGAACGGACGCTTCGGGTTCTCGAGCGCGCCGCCCATGATGGAAATCTCCTTCTGGATGAGGTAGCCGCAGACAGCCGGGAGGTAATCTGCAACGCCTGCTGTGGAAGCATGTGCACGGTGTGCGGTGCCGAATGCATCGTTGACATAGATCTCAGCCATGGAAGCGAGTGCCTTAGCGAAATCCGGGTCGTTCTTGGTCTCTTCTGCGTGGAAGCGAACGTTCTCGAGCATGAGGACTTCGCCGTCCTTCAGAGCTGCAGCCTTAGCCTTAGCGTCCGGGCCGACAACGTCTTTTGCCATGATAACTTCCTTGCCGAGGAGCTTGGAGAGCTCTGCTGCGACAGGCGCCAGGGAGAACTTCTTCACGTCGCCCTTAGCAGCTTCGAGTGCCTTAGCGGTCGCTTCGGCCTGCTCTGCCTCCGGCATAGCGTCGATCTTCTTCTTCTCCTTCTTGTCGAGCTTTACAACGTCGTTGAAGATGTTGTGCGGGCGACCCATGTGGGAGCAGAGGATGACCTTTGCGTTGTGGTCTACGAGATACTTAATGGTGGGCAGCGCACCGACGATGCGCTTTGTGTCCGTGATGACACCGTCCTTCATCGGGACGTTGAAATCGCAGCGGACAAGAACGTGCTTACCGGCAACGTCGATGTCTTCTACGGTTTTCTTGTTGAGGTAGTTCATTTTCGTACACTCCTTTAAGAAATATATTGAGTTACGGTTATACGTTTGGTTGGCGGACAACACCGCCTACGGAATTTATTTTATACCAAACGGAAGATGATTTCAAGAGATAACGCGCAAATTGCACACTTTTTAGCGCAAATTTTTCATTTTTGCGATTTTGTACGGGCTTTTATTTCGCACCGTTCGCGTCTGCCGCGTCCCAGTCGTAGCCGCGCAGGCGACCGGCTTCGGAAAGCGCGGGAAAATCCCACTGGCGCAGGACTTCGTAAACGCCGATGGCGATGCTGTTGGAGAGGTTTAAGCTGCGCGCTTCCGAAATCATGGGGATGCGCACGCAGCGGTCTTTGTTTTTGAAAAGCAGGTCTTCCGGCAGTCCGGCTGTCTCTTTGCCGAAGAAGAGGTAGCAATTATCGGGATAGTGTATATCCGTGTGCTTATGGACGGATTTTGTGGAGAAAAAGAAAAATTCGCCGCTGTTTTTTGCAAAAAATTCGTCGAGCGAGTCATAATAGGTGATGTCGAGCAAATGCCAGTAATCGAGACCGGCGCGCTTTAGCTTTTTGTCGTCAATCTTAAAGCCCATGGGGCCCACAAGGTGCAGCCTTGCGCCCGTGGCGGCGCAGGTGCGCGCGACGTTGCCGGCGTTTTGGGGGATCTCCGGCTCGACCATAACGATATTCAAAACCATTGCTGTCAAAGTCCTTTCGGGAAGAATGATGTATGTTTTTGTAAAAAGGGGGAAACTAAACGTGACGGCTGTCTTGTATGTTTTAAAAGCCGCAATCTGGATCTGGAGGTTTGATGCCATGTATAAGCAGAGCATGAACGTTGTGAAGGGCGTGGGTCTCGGCATTGCCGCAGGCGCTGCCGTGGCTGCCGTCTCGTCCGCGATGATGAACGGCGGGAAGAAATCCGCCAAGGCGCGCACAAAAGAGATGCGCCGCAGCACCGCCAAGGCCGTGCACACGGTGGGGCAGCTCATTGACGGCGTAGAGAACATGTTGAAGTAACTACCCGCGGTCGCAGTGGCAGCCCAAAACGCCGCTGTGGCCGAATACATAGATGTTGCATGGCGTGCGGCGCTCGCCGGCGGCTGCGGCGCATTTGAGCGTCAGGGAGCCGGAAGCGGGCTGCTCGTAGCACCGTTGCAGCCGGTTGCAGCACCCGCCCGCGATGTCGCGCCAGCGGCATGCCCCGGCGTTTGTGCAGTGCTTGATGCACTCCATATCGATGTAGCGCTGGGAAATTTCGCCGCCCGCGTGGTAATCACCGTTGGAGATGAGCAGGTGCGCAACGGCGAGGTCGCCGATAACGTTTGAAAAGTGGCTTTCTGTGCCGTGGTGCGGCGCTTTGACGATATAGTAGCCGTCAAACAGCTTTCCGGAGATGCGGCGCAGCACTTCATCGGACACGTCGCCGGTCATTAGAATATCGAGGTTCGACGGGCCGCGGCTTCGGCGGTTGTGAAAGACGAGGGAGAGGTCGTTCTGCGTTTCGGTGTAGACGTTGCGCACGACGGATTGATTTAAAATGTCCTGAATATCCGGCGCGGCGGGGGAATGGGCGAGGTTGCTGCGCATATCCTCCATGCGGCCTAAGAGGTCGCGGAGAGAATCAAGCAGGATGCGCCGTCTGCCGGGCGTGGCGCGGTCGGACGGCGCGAAGGCCATTTGACACTGTATGTAGAGCCTAACGAACGCATCCTTCGTCTCCAAAAACTCCGTTTCGCGCCCGGTGTGAAACGGGGAAGAGAGGCAGATATTGAGGTTTTCAACGGCTTCCGTCAGGATGGCATCGAACGGGAAGGGCTCGTTACGCGCAGGGGAGAGCACCTCGTAAAACGCGCCGTCAAATGTGAAGATGTCGCCGCCGCCGAGCGTGAAAATGCGGTCTGCACCGACAGAATCATTGAGCGCGTCGAAAATACGCAGGCAGGTGGTGTTCACCTGCGCGAAGTCACTTTGCGGAACGGCGAAAAAATGCGCGAACACGGCGAATTCCAAAACGGGATTTACGCCGCGCTTATCGCACGGGAGGGCGGGGAGGTATACGCGGTCAAAGTAGCCGGGATCCTTTTTGACTTGCTTTAAAAAGCCGCTCATGTGGTCGCGGTGGTAATGCGTGAGCAGAAACTGGCGCTGGGCGGCGGGCGCATAGCGGCTGAAAATTTCGTTAAAACGGCGGTCAATCTCCTCTTCACCGCGGCGGGCGTAGCGGCTGACGGAGCCGCAATCCACCATTAAAATCTGCCGGTTTTGCCCGACGAGGACGGTGCAGTCGCCGTATTCCACGTCGTGCAGTTCAACGCGGTCCATTACGCTTTGTCCTCGTTCTGCACGTGGCGGTACAAAATGCCGTTTTCATAGCGGTCATCTTTCCACTCGCCGGTGTAGACGACATTGCCGTTTTTGTCGAACGCCGTGCCGTGACCCTGCCGTTTACCGTTCTGCCAGCCACCGGAATAAATCAAGTTGCCGTCTGCATCGAACAGGGTAGCTTGACCCGCTTTTTCGTTGTTTTCATATTTTTCGACGAACACGCAGTGCGTTTCGGGGTCGACGGAGACACCTGCGCCCTGCTTTTGGCCGTCGATGATTTGGCCGTTGTAAATTAAATCGCCGTTTTTATTGAAAATCGTTGCCATGCCTTGCGGCTTACCGTTTTGCCAGTGGGAAATGTGCAGCGCGTGGTCGCTTTCGCGGAACGAAACGCCGAAGCCTTCGCGCTGATCGTCTTTGAAGTCGCCGATGTAGGAGACGGCGCCGCTGCGGTAGTGGTGCACGCCGAACCCCTCGCGCAGGTCGTTTTTGTACTCGCCTTCATAGAGCGTGATGCCGTTGTTGTTCACGGTGCGGCCGAACCCCTCGCGCTTGCCGTCTTCGGAAAGGTCGCCTGTGTAACGGAACGGCGCGCCGCCTCTGATGAGCGTGATGCCGGCTTTGGGGTCGTCCTCTTTTTCAGCTTCCTTTGCAGGCAGGAGCTTATCAAGCAGAGCACGTGCCTGCCGGAGTTCTTCCGGCGTGATGTCGGGGGCGGGGTCTGTTTTTGGCGTTTCTACGGGAGCAGGTTCTTCCGGAGCTTCTTCGGGTCCTTCTGCGGGAGTGTCCTCAATGAGGGATTCTTCGACTTCTTTCGTCTCGGGTTCTGTTTCGGGCTGCGGCTCGGCTTCAGGTGCTTCGGAAGCGGGTTCCTCGGGGGCAGCTTCTTCGAGAACGGGATTCTCTTCGGTAGGCTCTGCGGCTTTTTCGGCGGGGTCGCTCAGGAAATCGACAAGTGCAGGCTCGGTGAGGTTCCCGAAAACGGGCAGCTCAGACTCCGGCTCGGTCGTTTCGGGCACATCTCCGTCTTTGACCTCCCAACCCATGGAGAGCATGACGGAGGCGTTTTTATTCTGCTTCAGAAATTTGATGCGGCGCTGTTGCTCTTCACGCGGGCAGTAGGCGTATTCGCCGCGCTCATCGGCGACGAGCAGAAGGCGGTCGCCGAACTGGGCGTTTTGCAAACTCTGCTCGGCGGTTTGGAACGCATACGGCACGGGGAACAGCACGGTTTCTTTCGTTTTGCCGGTGGAATCGTTATAATCGAAGCGGATGACGGCGTCGCGGTGGTCGTCCGGCTTAAAGGTAATGCGCGCGCGGCGGTCGTCATCGGGAGAGAAATACTCCGTGCGCATCCATTGCATTTCACCGTCGTAGTACACGCGGGCGCGCAATGCGCCGTAGGCATTATAAAACGCGATGCCGCGCTGACCGCCGTTTGCGAATGCGGCTTCGAGCGTATTTTTGCCTGCGCGTTTTTTCCATTTTATAGTGCGGCGGGAGAGCTTGCCGTGCACCTCGCCGGAAAGTCCATCGAAAATGCCGCGGGCGCGGATATGTACGGTTTTGCCGGATCCGAAATAGCTGCGGCGCGCTTCATAAAGGGCATCGTGAAACGAAGACAGCGTATCGAGCCCGGTGTAGCACACGGTGTAGACCTTACGGTTCACAAGGCTTGCGCTGAGAGAAGTGGCGTTATGTTCCGTCATCTGAACGACCTTTCTGCGGGAAACGTGCCTGTTTCCCGTCTTTTCCGTTGATATAGTTTCAGTATACCACGAAAGGACGTTTATTTCAATCACACGGTTCCTTCGGATTTTAACTTGCGAAATGCTTTAAAATCTGCTATGATATTGTATCATCGTTCTATACTATAATAGATGAAAGGATCGCGCGGCATGAAAAGTGTGAAGAAAGAAGTCTCGTTCAGGCGAAAACTGATGACGGCTGTATTGAGCGTCACGCTGCCGCTGATCGCGCTGCTTTTGTTCAGCAACCTGTATTCCACGCAGGCATTTAACAGGAAAATTGCGGATTCCAACATGCGCACGATGGATTACCGGGCGGGGCGCATGGAGGAGCAGCTCGACTCTGTGAACGATTTTCTCACCGGGTTGACGGTGAGCGACGATTACCGCACGCTGTCGGGCGGTGAGAAAACCCCCTTAAAGGCGTATCTTGCAAGCTATACGCTCATTACGCAGTTGAAAACGGCGCTGCCGGCATACGGTGATGTGGGCGCGTTTTTCATTTACAGTGCGCCGAGCGATGCCGAGCGCGATATTTTTGACGATTCTATCTCCTACG
>OICY01000536.1_pt1 | contig 14121 bp, 8 predicted proteins | sample 1581441 | NCBI WGS metagenome assembly OICY01 (sample SAMEA3882514, study PRJEB24775) | human gut metagenome | biome: human-associated habitat; feature: intestine environment; material: feces | place: Netherlands | collected 2009/2010 | reverse complement strand
ATCACTCTTTCCCTGTTTTTACAATTTATTTTTTCCTATATCCTCCGTTTTTCTTCAAAAACAGCAGAAAAATCCGGTTTCCGGGCGAATTCTGCTCCCGAAACCGGATTTTCTCTGTTTTATCACACTATTTTATAAAGCTTTATTCTTCTGCTTTTTCAACCTTCGAAGCTCTTGCCTCAATCTCTTTTGCCTGGATATCGGACGGAGCCTGCTCATATCTCGCAAACTCATAGGAGAAATCACCGCTTCCGCCTGTCATGGAGCGGAGTGTTGTGCCGTATCCGTAGATCTCAAGTTCCGGAACATCAGCCTCGATAATCGTATGGCCCTTGTGATCCGGGTTCATGCCGAGCACACGGCCGCGGCGTTTGTTGAGATCGCCCATGATATCGCCGGTGTATTTATCGTCTACAGTGATCTTCATCGAAACGATCGGCTCAAGGAGAACCGGGGATGCTTCCATAAAGCCTTTCTTGAACGCCTGGATCGCTGCGGTCTTGAATGCCATCTCGGAGGAGTCTACCGGATGATAAGAACCATCATACAGAACGGCTTTGACGCCGACTACCGGATAAGCAGCCAGAGGGCCTTTCTGTACGGCTTCCTGGATACCTTTTTCAACAGCCGGAAAGTAGTTCTTCGGAACGGCGCCGCCGACAACTTCCTGCTCGAAAACGTATGGTTTCTCGAGATCTCCGGAAGCGGAGAAGCGCATTTTTACATGACCGTACTGGCCGTGGCCGCCGGACTGTTTTTTGTATTTTGCTTCTACATCCGAATTTTTGCGGATCGTCTCGCGGAAGGCTACCTTCGGACGGGACAGCTCTACTTCTACTTTGTAGCGCTCCAGCAGCTTGCTGACGATAATATCGATGTGCTGGTCGCCCATGCCGTACAGCAATGTCTGATGGTTTGCAGAATCATTGACTGCCTTCATAGTCAGGTCTTCCTGCATCATCTTGGCAAATGCCTGGGAGATCTTATCTACATCGGCTTTGTTCTTCGGTTTATATCGTTTTGCGGTGTACGGAGTCGAAACATCCGGTTTTCCGTAGCGGACCTGATTGTTCTTTGTCGCAAGGGAATCGCCGGTTCTTGCATCGCCGAGTTTTGCGATGGCACCGATATCTCCTGCATGAAGCTCCGGTACTTCGATCGGCTTGGAGCCTTCGAGCACGTACAGCTTGCTCAGTTTTTCTTCGGATTCCTGATCTACATTATAGAGCACATCATCGCTTTTAATAACGCCGGAGCAAACCTTAATCATTGAATATTTTCCAAGGAACGGATCCACGATCGTCTTGAAAATGGTCGCGCTCTTCGGTTTCGCGAAGTCGTAATTTGCCTCGAAAATTTCGTTCGTATCGAGATTGATGCCGGCACACGGACGGGTGGACGGATCCGGGAAGTATCCGCAGATATCATCAAGAAGGTTCGATACGCCCTGCAGATTGACCGGGGAGCCCATGCATACCGGAACGATGGTGCCGTCTCCTACGTTCATGGCAAGCGCTGCGGAAATCTCTGCTACCGAGAACTCTTCTCCGCCAAAGTAGCGGTCCATAAACTCTTCACTTGTTTCTGCCACGGATTCCATCAGGGTTTCACGGTACTTCTCCAGATATTCTACGGAGTAATCCGGAATCGGGCATTCTTCTTTTTTATCTTTTTCGATATATCTGCGGCCTTTGTTCTTTACAATATTGATATATCCTACAAATTTACCGTTTTCACGCAGAGGCATATGAAGCGGTGCGATTCGTTTTCCGTACAGTTCGGTGAGCTGCTCAACGACTTCTCGGTAGCTGACATCGTCCTGATCCATTTCCGTTACGAAGATCATACGCGGAAGATTGTATTTCTCGCAGAGTTCCCATGCTTTCTGGGTTCCGACCTGCACGCCGGCCTTTCCGGATACCACGATTACAGCGGCATCTGCTGCGGAAGCGGCTTCCTGTGCTTCTCCTACGAAATCAAACATTCCAGGAGTATCCAGAACATTGATCTTATTTTTTCCCCATACGACCGGGACAAGCGTTGTGGAAATAGAGCATTTGCGCTTGATTTCTTCTTTGTCAAAATCGCTGACGGTATTTCCGTCTGTCACTTTTCCGAGACGGTTTGTCATACCGGAAAGATAAGCCATAGCTTCGGTCAGACTTGTCTTTCCGGAGCCGCTGTGCCCCAGCAGCACCACATTTCTGATTCGGTCAGTTCTAAAAACGTCCATATGTAATACCTCCCATGTAAGTAAATTTGCAGATTGCAAGGCCGCTCTTATTCGCCTTTCTGCTTTTTATCAAGATTCACGTCTTCCGTTCCTCTTATCATAGTCACTATTCTACTAAAGTTTTTGCTTTTTTGCAAGTATATTATTCATATTTCACAATATATTTCTGAATTTTTAAATTTTATATGTATTTTAGCTGGCTATTCTGCCTTTCTTCCGCTTTTCTGTCCGGCTTTTCTGTGGAATCTGCCGGATTTTGCAAAACAAGCAAAATTGCTGCCTTTCAAAAATACTTTGTCACTTTAAAGCAAGAAATCTTTGACATTTGATTTCAGATGCTTTACAATGTCTTTTATACGATTTACCTACGAAAATTGTCAGAAAGGACTACTTGAATTATGTGTGATACATCCGAAAAAATCTGTATCGGCTTTATCGGCCTTGGCCTCATCGGCGGCTCCATTGCAAAAACCCTCAGAAAGGTTCACCCGGAGTATAAACTGATGGCCTACTGCCGCACCAAAGCGACGATCGAAGAGGCAATTCAGGAAGGCGTGATTGATATCGCGCTGGAAGAACGGGACGACCGCTTTGCCGACTGTGACTATATCTTCTTATGTGCTCCTGTCAGCACCAACATCTCCTATCTTCCGTTCGTGAAAGGCATCGCAAAACCGGGCTGTATCATCACAGACGTCGGAAGTGTAAAAGGAGAAATCCATCAGGCGGTTGAGACCCTCGGCATGACGCACCAGTTTATCGGCGGCCATCCGATGGCAGGCTCCGAAAAGACGGGATATTCCAGCGCCACCGATTACCTGCTGGAAAATGCTTACTATATGATTACACCCGGACCAGATGTTGAGATCGCGACAGTTTCCGCTTTCGTTGATCTTGTCCAGTCCTTAAAGGCGATCCCGATGGTTTTAACATACGAAGAGCACGACTACATCACCGCAGGTGTCAGTCATCTGCCGCATATCGTTGCCGCTACCCTGGTCAATGCACTCGCATCCCTGGACACACCGGAAGAGCAGATGAAAACCGTTGCTGCAGGCGGCTTCAAGGACATCACCCGCATCGCTTCCTCCTCCCCGGAGGTATGGCAGCAGATCTGTCTCTCAAACCAGAAGCAGCTCTCGAATGTGCTGGATTCCTATATCCGCCTTCTCGTCCAGGCAAAATACCTGGTTGACAACAAAAAAGGCCACGAGCTCTACAATATGTTTGAAAGTTCCCGCGAATACCGGAATTCCATGGAAGATTCTTCCTATGGACCGACAAAGAAAGAATACGTCGTTTACTGCGACCTGCTCGATGAAGCCGGCGGAATCGCAGCCGTTACAACAATTCTTGCCATCAACCAGATCAATATTAAAAATATCGGCATTACGCATAACCGCGAGTTCGAAGAGGGTGCTCTCCGCATTGAATTTTATGAAGAGCAGGCAGGCATTCTTGCCCGGAAGGTCTTAAAAGACCATGGCTATACCATTCATATCCGCAATTAAAAGCGCGTATATCTTGACAGGAGGAAGTTACGTTATGCAGTTCCAGAAAGCAGTACGTCCTCTGCGCGGAGAAATCTCCGTGCCGGGCGATAAATCCATTTCCCACCGCGCCGTCATGTTCGGTGCCATTTCAGAGGGAACCACAGAAGTCACAAACTTTTTACAGGGTGCCGACTGTCTCTCCACCATCTCCTGCTTCCGCAGTATGGGCATTGAGATCGAGAACACGCCGGAGCGCATTCTCGTTCATGGAAAAGGCCTGCACGGGCTTTCGGCTCCGTCCGCCGTTCTCGACTGCGGAAACAGCGGAACAACGGCACGCCTGATCTCCGGCATTCTTGCCGGCCAGAACTTTTCCAGTACACTGACCGGTGACGCTTCCATTCAGAAACGGCCGATGGGACGCATCATCAATCCGCTGACCCAGATGGGCGCTTCCATCCGCAGTATTCCGGAAAACGGCTGTGCGCCGCTTGCGATCAACGGCCATCCGCTCCACGCCATCTCCTATCTTTCGCCGGTCGCATCCGCACAGGTCAAATCGTGTGTCCTGCTTGCCGGACTGTATGCTGACGGAAAAACAAGCGTTACCGAACCGGCTCTTTCCAGAAACCATACGGAGCTGATGCTGAAATTCTTCGGCGCCGACGTTGCCTCCGAAGGGCTGACCGCATCGGTTCTGCCGGACCCGGATCTCCATGGAAATCTCGTCCGTGTGCCGGGAGATATTTCCTCCGCCGCCTACTTCATCGCCGCCGCGCTGATGGTTCCAGGCTCTGAGGTGCTCCTGAAAAATGTCGGCATCAACCCGACCCGCGACGGTATGCTCCGCGTCTGCCGCGCCATGGGTGCTGACATCACACTTCTGAATGAGCAGAACTCCGGCGGAGAACCGGTTGCAGACCTTCTCGTGCGCTATACGCCGTCTCTTTCCGGCACCGTCATCGAGGGCGAACTGATCCCGACCCTGATCGATGAAATCCCGATCATCGCGGTTCTTGCCGCCACAGCGAACGGTACAACCGTGATCCGGAATGCGGAGGAGCTGAAAGTCAAAGAATCGAACCGTCTTGATATCATGGTAAACGAACTCACCGCGATGGGTGTTTCCCTGGAAGGCACGGACGACGGCATGATCATTGAGGGCGGAAAACCGTTCCACGGCGCCCAAATCGACAGCCGCCTCGACCACCGCATTGCGATGTCGTTTGCAATCGCTTCGCTTGCCGCAGAGACACCGACGGAAATCCTGCGCGCCGGCTGTGTGGATATCTCGTATCCGACATTCTACCAGGATCTGGCACGGCTGCAGGCATAAAAAACGTTTAAACAAAAAATGGATTGTGAAGATCATTTCCTCACAATCCATTTTTTTGCTTTTACCCTGTTCTTCCGGCCGTCCCAACCGTTTCTCCCTGCCGTACCCGCGTTTCGATTCCAAGCCGCGAATAATTCCAGATCCGTTTTTCCGGCACTGCGCTTCCCTTCTGTGCCAGAACGATCACTGTCGAACCACCGAAGGCAAAACAGCCTTTCTCTTCGCCGCGCTGTACACGTCTCGCCGCTCCGGCATTTTCATTGACAATCTTTCCGACCATCATCGCGCCGACCTCCATCTGCAGCAGTGTGCCGAAATTTGCGGACTGCAGCAGCGTGTAGGTTCTCGTATTTTCTTTATAGATCGGGCAAAAATCATTCGCCGCCGGATTGACCGTGTGGAGCACACCCTCAATCCGCCGTTCCGTCGAGCAGACGCCGTCATCCACAAAGAGATACCGGTGATAATCGTCCACGGAAAGCCGAAACAGAAATAACGTTCCGCCCTCATACCGTTTTGCCAGCTTCCGGTCGCGCAGAAGCTGTTCCAGCGTATATTCTGTGTTCTTGATCTCAAACTTCCCGTTCTCATGAATCGGATAAACCGTAAGCCGCGCATCACACGGGCTGATAAAATCCTGCGGCGCATTGGAAAACGGACGTGCATCCATTTTCAGCTTCCGCACAAAGAAATCATTGAACGAGATAAACTGCTTTGCGGTACATTCCTTCAGTGAAATATGATTTTTCTTTACAAACGGTGCAACCAGCGGCACCGATAAGCGGCTTTCCAGAAAGCAGCCTGCCGCACGAGATACAAATGACTGAACCAGCGGCTGCATCGCGGCTCTTCCGGCGGCATGGCTGTACATCATGTGCAGAAAACGGTCCTGCAGATCATTTTCCTCGCGGATCAGATCAAGCTTTGGATGATTTTTCCCCTGTTTTCGGTAAGGATAAGCGCAGAGTCTCAAATCGTTCTTCCTCCCTTCCAGATCAGAAGTCCGCGGAGCACAGCCACTCCAACGACCGCTACCAGCACAGCAAGCTCTTTATTCGTCGGCTTGCGGAAGCGGAAATCCGTGATAAACAGAACGCCGACCGCCAGCACCAGCAGATGCAGCCAGATCAGAAAGTATCCGCGGCAGAGCGGTGCAAAGACGAACAGCAGCGGCAAAGCTACTGACATCGAGGTAATCGGCAGTCCCTGGTAATATTTCCGGTTCTCCGAAGTTTCATTCTGACGCTTCTCTTCCATCACGTTAAAATATCCCAGACGGATCACGCCCGCAAGACCGTAGAAAATAAGAATCGGAATGCTGTAAAAATGTGTCATGCCAAGCTCATAGCAGAGCACGATCGGAAAGACGCCGAAACAAACCACATCGCAGAGCGAATCGATCTGAATGCCGAACCGCTTTTCATCTTCGGTCCTGTTTTTCTTCGTCCGCGCAATTTTTCCATCGAACATATCGCACAGTCCGGAAAAAGCAAGACAAAAAATCGCCCAGTTAAAGTGCCCCCGCGTTGCAAGAAAAATGCCGCTGATGGACGATGCAAAGCTGATATATGTTAATATTACGGTATAATCATAGAACCCTATCATATGTAGTTCCCCCTCTTTTTTCTCTTTTCGTATTCCCGATCGTAAGCTGTGCGACGATGGTAAAGACTGCACTCACCAGCAGCTCCCCGTAGTAGCCGAGCCCTCTGGAAAGCACCATTGCCGGAAGAAGCAGCGTGCTTCCAAAGACCGGCGGGAAAATTTTCAGGAACAGTGTCTCGCTGATTCCCATTCCTCCCGGAAGCGGCAGCATGTCAACCGATACGGAAATGACCGCCTGCAGCAGCACAATGGTGATAAAGGAAATGCCTGATAAATGGAAGGCGTGGTATACAAACCATGTTGCTGCAAATAAAGCAAACCTCTGTGCAAAGGTAATCGCAAGGACATTGACCAGCACCATTTTGTGGGTGCCAAGATACGCTGCCGTATTCTGGTAGACTTCCATGGAAGCTTCCAGTTTTTTCAGGCGGCTTTCTTTTCGTTTCATCAAATGCAGTTTTTCCACGATTTTCAGTCCCAAAACCAGAATTGTCCGCGCAAGCGCCGGATGAAAAACCAGAATAAGCATGGCTGTGACACAGAAGACATTCAGACCGATTCCCAGATAGAAAACCGGAAGGATTTCCGTCAGATACCGGTGCAGGAAGCCCTGTCCGAACAGAACAAGCCCAAGTCCCACCACGACCAGCACCGCTTTGTAAGTGATCGTGACGATCATCAGAATCACCGTTGATACCGGAAGAGATATTTTCTCCTTTTTCATATAGTAGAGCTGCATCGGCTGGCCGCCGCTTGCGGACGGTGTGATACAGCTGAAAAAGAATCCGACGGAAGAAAACAGAAAACACGTCCGCCTCTTCACCGGAATCTGGAAGGAATGCATCATGTACCAGATGATGATCGATTCTCCCCAGATAAAAAACACGACACAGAGCAGTCCCGGCAGCAGCCACCGCACATCTGCGCGCCGCATTGCTTCCATCATTGCGCCAAGGTCTTCGCCGTGGAAAACACCATATATCGTCAACGCAAAAATCGCAACGAGAAAAACGGTATTCACGATCATTTTCTTCTTACTCTGCACGGCGTTTCCACCTCCTTCGTTCCAATATCATGCCATACCAGGCCCCAAGATGCGTGCGTCCCGCGATCTGCCACGTCACTTCTGCCAGAAGCGCTCCGCCAATCACATCTGCAATCACATGCTGCTTTGTTGTCAGCGTAGAGACAAACACGGCAAGTGCCGCCCAGAAAGAGAACCGCTGATACCAGCGCGGAATCTCCCGTCTGCTGCGGACTGCGATATAGCAGAACCAGCTGTTCAGGCAGTGAATCGATGGGAACAAATTGTCCGCCGCATCCATCTGGTAAAGCAAGGCAAGCATCTGATTCCAGAATCCCTGTTCCGGGATCGACGGCCTTACGTTCGTTGTCGGCAGCAGCAGATAAAATGCCATACAGACAAGCCGCGCCAGAACATCTGCTGCAAAGAACCGCCAGACAAATTCTTTCTCTCTGCTTGCGGCAATCAGATAATTTACAATCCAGACCAGATAACAGCCAAAATAAATCACGATCGTCCACGGGATCACCGGGATCTGCTGGTCCAGCACCGTTTCTATATTGTAATGTTTCCACGAACTGGTAAACGGCCGCGTTCCAAAATAAGCGATAAAATTCGCTGTCAGCGTCAGAATTAGCGGCAGGATACCATAGTATGGAAACTTTCTTCTCTCGTCTCTCTTCAAAATCCGTCCTCCCTTGTCTCAAACACGTATCAGTATACGCAAAAACATTCCCTGACACAACCCAGTTCCGCTCGTTTTCAGAAACCTTAATAAAATCTTCTGTTTTTCGGCAGGGAAAAAGAAAGATTTAGAAGATTCGCAGAGAAAAAAACGACCATATAGGGCTTCGCTGGTGTTCCTATATGGTCGTTTTCTTTCAGCATCGTATTTTTGTCATAAACGAATTTTTTATTCAATCATCATGGCATCGCCGAAGGAGAAAAAGCGGTATTTTTCTCTTACAGCCTCTTCATAAGCTGCCATAATATGCTCTTTTCCAGCCAGTGCCGATACCAGCATCACCAGTGTGGACTCCGGCAGATGGAAATTGGTGATCAGTCCGTCGATCATCTTGAAGCAGTAACCCGGATAGATAAAGATCTCGGTCCAGCCGCTTCCGGCTTTTAAAATGCCGTCCTCGCCGGTTGCCGACTCCAGAGTACGGCAGCTCGTTGTTCCGACTGCGATCACACGGCCGCCTGCTGCTTTCGTATCGTTGATCAGTTTTGCCTGATCTTCTTCTACCACATAGAACTCAGAGTGCATGTGATGCTGGGTGACATCCTCCACTTTCACCGGACGGAAGGTGCCAAGGCCGACATGCAGGGTTACATGGGCGATCTTTACACCGGCATCCTGTACCTGCTGCAGAAGCTCTTTTGTAAAGTGCAGTCCTGCGGTCGGAGCGGCTGCGCTTCCCTCGTGTTTCGCGTATACCGTCTGGTAGCGGTTCTTGTCCTGCAGTTTGTGTGTGATATACGGCGGCAGCGGCATCTCGCCAAGCTGGTCGAGGATCTCCTCGAAAATGCCGTCGTAATGGAACTGGATCAGACGGTTTCCCTCATCGACAATATCTACAACCTCTCCGGTCAGAATGCCGTCGCCGAAGGAGATCACCGTGCCGACCTTACATTTTTTGCCCGGTTTTACGAGGGTCTCCCAGATATCATTTTCTCTTCTTTTTAACAGAAGGATTTCGATTGCTGCATCGGTGCCGACTTTCGAACCGTAGAGACGCGCCGGAATTACTTTGGTATCGTTGATCACAAGGCAGTCGCCCGGTTTTAAGTATTTCAGAATATCACGGAAATGGCCATGCTCATATTCACCGGTTTCTTTATTCAGATGCATCAGGCGGGAGGCGCTGCGATCTTCGAGCGGATCCTGCGCAATCAGTTCTTTTGGCAGATCATAGTAAAAATCTGAAGTTTTCATTGGTTTCCTCCATTCTATTGCAAATCGGCACAAAAGGCCGATGTCAGGTAAAATACTGTGCTGCGCCCGTTCTTTCGGGCTCAACGAACCTTATTATACCATTGCATCCGCCTTCTGACAAGAAATTTAAAAACTCATTTCCTGGATTTTCACTTATTCAATAACCGCCATGCTTCCTACGCGGTCGCCGCTTCTGCTTTTCATTACGACAATCTTTCTCTCAATTCGCTCTTTCAGTTCCGGCACATGGGAGATAATTCCAACCATACAGTTTCCACCGGCCAGTCCCTCCAGTGCTTTCACAGCCTGATTCAGGGATTCCTCGTCAAGAGAGCCAAACCCTTCGTCCACAAACATCGCATCGAGCTGGATTCCGCCTGCGTGCGACTGAATCTCATCGGAAAGGCCAAGGGCCAGAGAGAGGGAGGCCTGAAATGATTCGCCGCCGGAGAGGGTACGCACGCTGCGCTCCGTTCCATTATAATGATCAATGACATTCAGATCCAGACCAGTTTTGACCTTCAGATTTTTTCCAGAGGCTTCCTGACGCTTCAATTCATACTGACCATCACTCATCGTCATGAAACGCAGGTTGGCTTTTCGCAGAATCTGGTCGAAATACGTCATTTGAACGTACGTTTCCAGTTCGATTTTCAATTTCTGACTCATGCCGCCGCACGCCGTATCCGAAAGCGCCCGCACCCATTTGTATTCTTCCTCCAATGCCTGCATCTGGTTCTGCTGATTCTGTACATTTTCGTACGTCTTACGGTTTGTATTTGCCGCATGATACTGTTCGTTGTATTTCTGTTCCAGCTGCTGTTTCTGTTCTGTCAGCTCCGCTATTTTTTCCTGCAGCTCTGTTTCGGAAGGAAGTGTCCGATCTGTCTCCTCATTTTCTTCCAGAGAGCGGATCGTCTCTAGTGCCGCGCGCACTTCGGTAAGCCGTTCTTTCACTGTTTCATATGCTTCTTTTGCTTTCTTCTGCGCCTGTTCCAGCTGCTCTTTTTTTGCACTCCATACGGAAATATTTGTTCGGAGCTGTGTTTCGTCTTTTCCTTCCAGCTTTTCTTTTTTTTCTCCGATCTTTTCCAGCAGCGCTTTTTCCGCCTCTTTTCCTTTCGCCTCCAGCAGTTCCTTCGCATGGATTGCTTTTTCCCGCTGCTCTGCCCGCTCAGTTTCTGCTGGAATCATCTGTTTCAGAGCTTTCCATTCGCTCTGTCTTTCCAGCATTCGTTCCTTATAGAGAATGATTCTGTTCTTTTTCTCTTCCAGACGCTTTTCACAGTAAGCTGCTGCCACAGCAGCTGGCTGTTCTTCCATGTCCACTTCCTCACAGATCGCTTTTTGTGCGTCTTCCATTTTCTGTTTCAGCTGATCCAGAAGTGTCTGCTTTTCTCCGCCCAGCCGTCCAAGCTCTGCCTGTTTTTCTGCCATCACCTGTTTCAGTTTTTCCCGCTGCTTCTGTTCCTGCTGCTGCTGTTTTTCATATGCCGCATATTCTTCCCGGCGCGTTTTCTGACGCTTTTCTTCTGATGCAAGCTGTTTTTCTGTTTCCTTGGCAGCCTGTGCAAACTGCTCTTCTGATAGCTGTGCCAGACGTTCCTGCTCTTTTTGGCATTTCTGATCCGCTGGTGCTTCTTTTGTCCTTGCCGGAGCAGCGGCTCTCCAGGCAATCCGCCGTGCCAGTTCTTCCCTTGCCGCTTCCGTCTGTCTTCCGAAGTTTCCCGCCGCTTCGCTTAATGCCGCGGTCACTTCATTCTGCTTCTGCAGTTCTTCTTTTTTCTGATCCAGTGTTTCTTTGTCCGGCGCATGCTCCGCCTTTTTTGCCAGTGCCGGATGATGCACAGATCCACAGACCGGGCACGGGGTTCCCTCTGTCAGATTTTCTGCAAGAATCCCCGCCTGCGCATCCAGAAACAGCCTTTCCATCTCCTGATATGTTTCCCGCACATCATTTCTGATTTCCAGACTTTTTCGATACGCCTCCTGCTTCTCCTTCCACTCTCTCTCCGCTGCCGTCCAGTTTCTCAGCAGCTGTGAAAATTCTTTTCCTGCCTGCCGCCATTTTTCCTCCTGCAAGGCAGCATCCTGTCTTTCTGCCAGCCGCACCGCCGTCGTTTCCATCTGAACCGAAAGCGCATTTTCCTGCTCCTGCAGATGCTTTAACTCTTCGGTCAGAACTGCGGCCTTTTGATTCGCCGCAAGAACCGCCTCACGGTAGGATGTCATCGTTTCAAGCCGTTCCCGTACCTGTGTCTCTTTCTGCTCCGCCCGTGCCAGAAGCGTCTCCGTTCTGGAAAGTGCTTCTTCCTGTTCTTTTTGTTCTGTAATCTGCGCTTTTGCCTGTTCCTGCTCCGTTCGCAGCCCTTCTTTTTCTTCCGCTGCCGTCTGCAGTTCCTTTCGCCGTTCCAGAAGTTCCTCTTTTTCCTGTTTCATCTTCCGCAGCAGTTCCAGGCTTTCCTGCCCTGTGCGGATCTGTGCTTCCAGTTCTTTGCAGACAGAGGCCTCCCGGTCTGCCTGTTCGCTCTTCTGCCTCTTCTCCGCCTCTTCCGGGATCAGCTCCTCCAGTTCTTTTTCTTTCTGGGCTTTTTCCCCCTGCCGCTTCCGGCTCTCTTTTACCTTTCCAAGCAGCCGGTTCTGCTGTTCCATCTGCGTTCCCAGTGCACTGCGCTCCTCTTCCAGCCTGGAAAGGCGCTCCTGATCCATCTCGATGCAGAGCGCCAGCAGCTCCATGCCGCGCATCACCTCTCCGTCAAATTTTTCTTTTTTCAGCTTTGCAAGTTCTTTCTGAAACACCGCATCCTCCGGGCAGACAATCCCCTCGAGATACTGGCTGATGCTCCGTTTTTTCTCATCATACGTTTTCCACCGCGCTTTCGCCGCATCCCGCAGCCGGTTCTGCAGTTCCTGATAAATTTCCGTATGAAACATTTTTCGGAAAATTTCGCTCCTGTCTGCCGTCCCCGCAAGGAGAAGTTTCTGAAAATCGCCCTGCGCAATCATGGCAATCTGCCGGAACTGACGCTGATCCAATCCAAGAAGCTGCGTTACTGCCTTGGTCACTTCCGTACTTTTTGTGACCGGCTGCCGCTCGTCCGGGAAAATCAGCTCTGCATTCGCCTTCTCTGTTGTCATCCCCTGGCCGCGGTCTTTCGGGCGCAGATACTCCGGATTCCGTTTTACGGTGTAATCTTTTCCGCGGTATGTGAAGGTGAGTTCTACAAAGGTGCGTACTTCCGGTTTCGCATATTTGCTGCGGAACATCTCCCCTTTCCGGATTTCACCGCTCGCCTCGCCGTAGAGTGCAAACGTGATCGCATCAAAAATTGTCGTTTTTCCCGCGCCGGTATCTCCTGTGATCAGATATAATCCACCGCCGCCCAGCTGTGTAAAATCCAGATCCATCCGGTCCGCGTACGGGCCGAATGCGCTGATGGTCAATTTCTTTGGCTTCATTCCTTCATCCCCCGCAATAGTTCTTCTACAAACTGCTCCTGCACCTCTGTCATCGACTGGTTATTCTGCAGCTCATAAAACTCCTGAAACAGCTCCAGCTCTGACTTCTCCTCCACACGTTCAGCCGCACGGACTTCTGCATTCGACCGCGTTCGTTTATTATCATATTCGAGGCGCATCAGATTGGGATAAATGGTCCGAAGTTTTGCCATGCCGTCCGGCACATCCTCTTCATCCGTCAGGGTCACCTGCAGGTAATCTTCGCAGTCTCTGTTCTCATAAAATGATTTCGCCGTCACTTCCAGATACATTCCGCGGATTTTCCGGAGATCATGGAGCGGTTTCAGCGGAATCGTACGAAGGTCCACGCTGCCTTTTTCTTTTAATTCCACGACGGTAATCGACTTCTCCTGACCCGCCTCGGAAAACGAATATTTAAGTGGTGCACCGCAGTAGCGCACCGTCTCGCGGCCGACTTTCTGCGGACTATGGATATGGCCGAGCGCCACATATTCAAACGAAGCAAAGAGTTCTGCCGGTATCTGATCCACATCACCGACCTGCAGTTCTTCGGCATCGCACCGCTTCGCCCCTGTCACAAACTGGTGCGCAAGAAGCACATTCCGCTCCTTCTCATCGATTTTGGTCTGCTCCAGCGCAATCCGCACAGCGTCCGCCGCAGACTGCACCTCCTCCGCACGCTCCGGAAGAGCATGACGTATCGTCGACGGCCGTAAAAATGGAAGAAGGTAAATCCAGACCGTTCCATATGCGTCCTGCATCGGAATCTTTTCTACGGTTCCGTCATATACCTTTGAAAAATAAATGCCGCTTTTCCCCATCAGACTCGATCCAAACGCCAGACGCTCCGCCGAGTCGTGATTACCGCTGATGATAAAAGCCGGAATTTTCTGCTCCGAAAGCCGGGTCAGAAACGCATCAAACACCTGAACCGCCTCTGCCGTCGGAATCGTCCGGTCATACACATCCCCGGAAATCAGAATCCCATCCGGCTTTTCCTGATCTGCTGCA
>OICY01000532.1_pt1 | contig 14266 bp, 10 predicted proteins | sample 1581441 | NCBI WGS metagenome assembly OICY01 (sample SAMEA3882514, study PRJEB24775) | human gut metagenome | biome: human-associated habitat; feature: intestine environment; material: feces | place: Netherlands | collected 2009/2010 | reverse complement strand
GCAAGGCAGTTATTAAACTCGGGTATTCTTACAAGAAAAAAATTCTTCATGCCTCAGAGCAGGAGCGTCCCCGATGTCAGGGAAAAACCGGAGAGCAGTAGATAAAACTCCACTCAACACACCCTTCAATACAACCGTTCTTTCTTCCATACGTCTGAATGGAGACTGTGCCTATACAGTCTATCAGGAAGGAACTACTGCAGAGCGGTTCGCAGAATACCTGAAAACAAAGTTGCTGCCGACGCTTTCAGAAGCAGACATTATCGTTATCGAAACTTGGAATAAAACGCACAATGCAAAAGAAATCGCAGAGTGTTTTTCTGTGAATACCAGTACTGTTTACCGCCTAGAAAAACAAATGCGTGAAACAGCTACTGGACAGCTCAAAAGTAACCTATCTGTATTTACCCCCATATAGTCCGGATCTGAATCCGATTGAAAAGATGTGATCAAAACTCAAAGCATTTTTAAGGAAAGAAAAGATACGGATGGCATCGGAATTACCATCAGCTATTTCAAAAGGATTTTTAACAATTCGTCCAACGGACTGCATAGGGTGGTTTCATTCGTGTAATTATGTGCAATAATTTATTAGATTGCTATAGTATGACCCTGAAATATCATACGAGGAGAGACTATATGAAGATAATAGGAAAAAATCCAATTACAGGGCTGGACTATCCGGATCCGGATGTCATCCGGGTAGACGATACGTATTACATGGTAAGCACTACAATGCACTTTATGCCGGGGTGTGAGATTCTGCGGTCGTATGACCTCATTCACTGGGAACATCTGAGCTATGTGTATGAAAGACTGGACAGCACAGAGGAACAGAGACTTGTCGGGGAGAAAAACTGCTATGGAAAAGGCATGTGGGCCGCATCGCTCCGATACCATAAAGGGATGTATTATATTTGCTTTGTGGCGAATGATACCGGAAAAACATACCTTTATACTGCTGATAATATCGAAGGACCATGGGAAAAACGCATCATAGAAGGCTTTTATCATGACTGCTCACTTTTGTTTGAGGATGATCATGTTTATATTGTTTCCGGCAATAGAAATATTCGTCTGCAGGAATTGAAAAAAGATCTGAGCGGTCCAAAGGAAGGCGGACTGGATCGGATTCTGGTCAGTGATAGTCGGAATCCGGGGCTTGGTTTTGAAGGAAGTCATTTTTATAAAATCAATGGAATGTATTATTTATTCCTGATTCATTCCCTTCCGGACAGGTGGATGCGGACGCAGGCATGCTATGTATCAGACAGCCTGACGGGAGAATTTAAAGGCGGAGATGTATTGTGTGACACTATGGGATATTGTGGGCAGGGCGTTGCACAGGGAGGAATTGTGGATACGCCGGATCATAAATGGTACGCCGTACTTTTCCAGGACAGAGGTGCTGTCGGCAGAATCCCGGTTCTTGTGCCAGTAAAATGGGAGAAAAATGTCAGAGTTACCTATATGCCGGCGCCGGGCGAACAAAAAGAGCAGATCATAAAAGAAAATTATCCGGTATTGGGTGATTCGGGAAGGGCACTCTGTGAAGTGGAAACACAAAGCACAAGACCGGATGAACAATATCATCCGCTGGTGGAGAGTGATGATTTTTCGGAATGGAATCCGGAACAGAAACGGCTGTTTGGAACGTTTGGATGGAAGAGCTGCTGGCAGTTCAACCACGAACCGGAACTTTCCTGGATTGAGAATGATGCAGAAAAAGGATGCCTTAGAATGGTCTGCAGAAAGCAGTGCAAAAATGTCACGCAGGCAGTCAATACGATCACCCAGAGAATGAAGTTTCCGGTGTGCATAACAGAAGTAACCGTTGACGCGGAAGGAATAAAGGACGGAGATTATGCAGGAATGTGTGCATTACAGGGATGTTACGGCATGGCGGCCGTTACAAAGCGTGATGGACAGATGCTTCTGGTTATGAGATCTCACGAAGCGGAACATGACAGCATAGAAGGAAACCAGGGCAACAGTGAAGAAATCGAATGGGAAGCAGTGGCGGTTGAATCATCAAAAATAAGAATCCGGATGGAAGCGGATTTCCAGAACCAGCACGATAAAGTCCGGTTTTTATATTGGAGCGATGAAAAATGGAAACAGATCGGACCATGGCATCAGCTCTATTTCAAAATGGATCATTTCACAGGATGCAGAGTTGGACTGTTTGCCTATGCAACGAAAGAAGCAGGGGGAATCGCAGAATTCGGCAGATTCCGATATTTTTAACAAAAAGTTCCCGCCCCGGCGTTTATCAAAAGTGAAATTCCGTTGAATTTCTGGAAACTGCTGGTGATCTTTCTGGAGAGAACCATCATTGCCATTCCGCTGATCGTATTGTTTGCAAATATGATCGGGCTGTAAATACAGGAAAATACAAGATCCCCGATTTGGCACTTTTGTGCTGAATCGGGGATTTTTTGGCGTAAAAACGCAGGTAAAGGATTCGTAGATTGACAAAACAGCCTATTTTCGCCTATTCTGAGACTGTAAAACGCTCCGCTGGGCAACATGAGACGGTGCGGGAACAGCAGGAGGAAGGGACACGACGTGGAAGTGAAAGAGTTCGGGCGGTTTATTGCCGGAATGCGAAAAGAGAAAAAGATGACGCAGGCAGAGCTTGCGGAAAAGATTCATGTGACGGATAAAGCCGTCAGCCGGTGGGAGCGGGGACTTGGCTTTCCCGATATCCAGACGATTGAGCCGCTGGCTCAGGCACTTGGGATTTCTGTGCTGGAACTGATGCGCTCCGAACGGCAGGAGAAGGCGAAGGAAGAGGCGGCGCCGGAAATTCAGTATACTCAGAAGGAGGTGGCCGAAATGCTGCAGAACGCAGGTGACATTTCAAGGCAGCAGAAAAAACAGGACCGGAACGCAAACGTGATCGCGGGATTTCTGGTGATCGGTGTGGCAGCGGCAGCGTGGGCGGCAAAGATCGTAAACGTGGGCGGCGGCCTGATTCTAGGCGGTCTGGTGGCAGCAGCGTTTGTATCGCTGTGGTATTTCTTCCAGAACCTCGATGATGAAGAAAGCCTGAAAATCTATGGGGCAGCATCCATTCTGTCTATCGGCATTCTGGCATCCCTGGTAAATTTCGTCTGGGGCGATCAGCTGGCAGAATTCATTCCCGGCGGTCTGGAACGAAAAGAGCAGATCTTCTGGACCCTGTGGTATCTGTTTGTTCTGGTAATGATGATGATCGGAACCATTCGATGTATCCGCCGGCAGAGACAGAAAAAAGAAAAGAAATGCAAAACCGTTCTTTTCACGGCAATTATGGCGACGATCATGTTTGTAACACTGTGGCAGTATCAGAACACCATGCAGAACCGGTACAAAAACACAGGAATCTGGAGCGGCGCACAGCAGTACGCCGAGGTGCTGCTGAAAAGAAACAAAAACCTCGAAAACGACTGGCTGATCGGCGATGAGTCCTGGCGCGAAGGAAACAAAAATACTTTCGAAATTCGCCTTACCTATTACGCTGATGCCGATGACGCAAAAGAGGGACGTGAAAGCGAATATCAGTACAAGATTCATTTTGATGATGTTGACGGCTACGTCATCAAATCAGAAGGCGTACCAGAGAAAGAGATTGTTTTCCCGGAAAATAAATAAGAAGTGAGAAACGGGATTCCATTCTTGCGCCTCCCACAGAAAAAGACTATACTCATAGTATCAGCATGTACGCTCGGAATCTTTCTGCACTTGCTTTTGCGAGTGGCGGTTGGAATCAGTTATGATAAAGAAACAAAAGAACATGCCTGCAAAATAGAAGTATTGTGATGATTTGCAAGCTGTGGAAAAGGGATATCGTGTGTGTGAACGGAGAAAAGCAAGTAAAAATAGTAATCTTTACTATTTTTCCTTGCTTTTTCCTTGCTTTTTCCTCCATCATAGGATAATATAAAAATATACGGTTCGGAGCAGGTTCCGGGCAGGAAAAAACAAGATGGAAAGGATATGGATTTTTATGAAGATTACAGAGGATATTATCTACGCAGGAGTCAACGATCATCAGGTAGACCTGTTTGAAGGTCAGTACAAAGTGCCGAACGGCATGGCATACAATTCTTACGTAATTCTCGATGAAAAAACGGCAGTTATGGATACCGTAGATGCAAACTTTGCGGATGAATGGCTGGCAAATGTTGCGAAAGCACTGGATGGCAGAAAACCGGATTACCTGATCGTACAGCATATGGAGCCGGATCACTCTGCGAATATTGAAAACTTCGTAAAAGCATATCCGGAAGCAACCGTTGTTGCAAATACAAAAACTTTTGCCATGATGAAAAACTTTTTCCCAAAGATGGATCTCGCCGGAAAGAAACTGGAAGTAAAGGATGGCGAGTCCCTTACGCTCGGAAAACACGTTCTGACCTTCGTGTTCGCTCCGATGGTACACTGGCCGGAGGTTATGGTTACATACGACAGCACCGACAAGGTTCTGTTCGCAGCAGACGGCTTCGGAAAATTCGGTGCACTCGATCGCGAGGAACCGTGGGATGACGAAGCACGCCGTTATTTCATCGGCATCGTCGGAAAATACGGTTTGCAGGTACAGAAGCTCCTGAAAGTAGCAGGTACGCTGGATATCCAGAAAATCTGTTCCCTGCACGGTCCGGTTCTGACGGAAAATCTTGGCCACTACATTGAAAAATACGATATCTGGTCTTCTTATCGTCCGGAAGAAGAGGGCGTTGTGGTTGCCTATACTTCTGTTTACGGCAATACAAAAAAAGCTGCCGAATTGCTTGCAGATAAGCTGAAAGAAAAAGGCTGTCCGAATGTCGTTGTTTACGATCTGGCAAGAGACGATATGTCCGCTGCCGTAGCGGATGCTTTCCGTTACAGTAAGCTGGTTCTCGCAACGCTGACCTACAATGCAGGAATTTACCCGTTCATGCAGGATTTCATCAACCGTCTGACAGAGCGCAGCTTCCAGAACCGCACCATCGGTCTGATCGAAAACGGAAGCTGGGCACCGACCGCAGCGAAAGTGATGAAAGGTATGTTTGAAAAGAGCAAAAATATCACCTGGACAGAGAATAATGTAAAAGTAATGTCCGCTGTGAAGGAAGAGAACGTAAAAGAGATCGAGGCATTGGCCGAAGAACTCTGCAAATAAGAAATTAGAAAGAGAAGAAAGAATATGGGAAAAATGCTCCGCTGGACTTTGCGAAAGGCAAAGACAGCGGAGTCTTTCGTTCTCCTCTTTTGGAAAGAAGATTCTGTGGAGTTCCGGAGGGAGCAGGATCGCCCTGCGGTGGGTCAAAAAAAGCCGGGGGTTGAATTTTGCGAAAGCCTGCGGCCGCCTCTTTGTAAGTGAGACTGCATCAGGTTTCTGATCTTTCGATCTTGATGTCATAATATTCTGAAAATAATAAAATATAAAATAAATTAAAAGAAAGTATTGACAAAACGGAGAAGATGAGTTAATATAAGATCAACAAAAGAAAAGAAAACAAAAATAAAAACGAAAAAGAAACATCAAGACGAAATCTAAGAAAGTAAGAGGTACAGTCCAATGGCATAGTTAATCTGAACATCAAAAAAATCTCTGAAGAGTTTACATATAGAACCTAAAGGAGATGATTCCAATGAAAGGCAGAGGCCCATAGGGAAAAAATAAAAACAAAAAAATCCAGGAGGTACGGTCCAAAAGGAACATAACGAAATACCCCGAAATCAATGAAAGTAGCAGGTGTATAAAATGAAATTACTGGAAATTCATTAAAAGCCCGGTCGAGAGAAAAAAGAATCGATCGGGCTTAAACTATTTCTGCTGAAAAATCTGTTTGACTGCCCTGCGGTCTGCGCGAGCCGTGAAAGCAGAAAAGACGCTGTAGCCCCGAAAGAAACGAGAGCATACAGCGTCCTTTTTATTTTATGAAATTGGATGAGATTCTGCCTATATAATACGATTCTACCATTAAGGGGTGTACTTTTTGGGACAAAATAGATACTATAATTCTGAAAGGGGGAAGTATTTATGGACCTTGTGAAAATCGGAAGCTATATTGCAGAAAAAAGAAAAAAACTTGGTATGACTCAAAAACAGCTTGCTGAGAAACTGGGTAAGAGTGATAAGTCAGTTTCCAAATGGGAACGTGGGATTTGTTTACCAGATGTGTCTGTGTATTTAGAATTATGTGAAATATTAGGCATCAGTCTAAATGAATTTTTGGCAGGTGAAGATATTGAGGTAACTAATGTAGAAAAAAAATCGGAAGATACACTGATACAGATATCAAAAGATAGTAGTCATAAACAGCGTTATTTAAAGAAGATTATTGCTATACTTCTTATTGCTGTGGGAGTATTTGCTATTACTCTTGGAATCATGGTATGTAATAAATTGCGGCAACCACAAAATTATATAGAAGCAGTAGACCCGGATAGTGTAGAAATGAAAACGGCTGAATTGTTGTCCGGAATTGATGGAACCATGATGTTTCGATACAATTCAAAAGATACATTTCAAGCATTATACGTTTACTTGTCAGAATATCATTCTGGAAAACGAGTTTCTCATAAACGAGTTTTGGAACTTTCCTATGAGGACGTGAAATCTGCAAAAAATGGATTGATTGTCATCACTCCGGATTTTGATAATTTTACTGCAAAGCTTATTGCAGCAGATGAATATTCAAAATATATGACAGAAACGCCAATCTTGGAAGGTGTTGCAAACAGAGAATATTATGGAAGATCTGCGACCTCTATAGAGAACAAAAGCACGATAGAGTACGGAACAGAGCAAGGATTGGCAGCACTGATCTATGGCGAACAAGGAGTGAGTTCGTTGCCGATACAGGACATTACAGGAGAATACATAGATACAGATAATGAGTATATGTATTATTATTCGGCTGAGTTTGTAAAATAAGAATAGCAAAAGTGAGAAGAGGATATCACAAATCATTGTTTTGATAATTCGGTGGTATCCTCTTTGTGGATTTCAGAATTTGTTTCTCAGCTTTCGGTATTCTCTCGGCGAATATCCTTTCAACTTGTGAAAAAGCCGACTGAAATAAAGCTGGTTATCATATCCGACAATCTTAGAAATCTCATTGATGGAATAAGTTGTTGTTTCAAGTAACATCTGAGCATTGTTGATGCGGATTCCCACAATGAATTGCATTGGTGTAGAACCGGTATATTTTTTGAAATTTCGGATAAACCAGCTGACACTCATGCCTCGTGAGGCAGCATAATCATCAATATTGATATTTTGATTGTAGTTTTCACTGAAAAAGGTAACAGCATTATCCATCTCATGATCAAGATATTCATTTTTTAATATGTGCTCTCTTGTCAGTTCCCGGTGGAAACTGATCAGAAGATGACGTAGCAAAAGGACAAGCATTTCCTCATAATTGTCTTGACAGCGTTGGAGCTCGATAATGATACGTTTGAAAATTTGTTCATATTCATTAGATGTACCCACTTGAAAGACACGTTCTTTATCCGGAAACCCATATTGACGTAAGATATTTTTCACATTGCTTCCTGTGAAGTGAATCCAGTATACTTCTGTCTTATCTTCTCCGTAATATTCATATTTCTGAAGTTCTTTCGGTCTGTACAGTACAATGTTGCCGGCTGGAACAATCGTTTCGTTATTTACATTATCAAAATGAAAATGCCCACAACCAGCAGTGATATATATAATCTGATAATCCAGACGACCCCTTGGACGGTAGGTAGGAAGTTTGGGATGTCTGGAAAGACGGTAAGTACCACAGCTACCTACAATCAGCGGACGACTTTTGTCTTTGAAATCCATATGTGAGTGGTTCAAATAACCGGTGTTCAAATACATAGGACAGCACCTCTTTTCGCACTTTTTATCATTGTATCATTTAGTGCATATTTTGTCTAATCCAATTCATAGACATATTTTGCGAATTAGGATAAGCTATATATAGCATAACTAAGGAACGTAAACAAAAAAGTAAAGTATAAGGTTTGCTTTAGGAAAACAAAGAACAAAAAAGTATATGTATTGGAGGAGAGCTATTTATGATCGTACCACGTTATTATGAAAATCTAAGCGTACTGCACGAAAACACAATGCCAGCCAGAGCCTATTATATTCCGGCATCCAGAAGAATGGGTAACTTGGTGGAACACAGAGAAGAGTCAGATCGTATGCAGTTATTGAATGGAACTTGGAAATTCCAGTATTTTAACAGCATCTATGACATTCAGGATTCTTTCTTTGAGAAGAATTATGATACAGAAAATTTTGATGAGATTCAGGTTCCAAGTGTATGGCAGATGGCTGGATATGATACACACCAGTATACAAACATCCGGTATCCATTTCCGTTTGATCCACCATATGTGCCACAGGACATTCCGTGTGGAGCCTATGTACATACTTTTGAGTACAGTAGAGATGAGAAAGCGCCAAAATCTTTTTTGAACTTTGAAGGAGTAGACAGTTGCTTTTACGTATGGATCAATGGCTCTTACATAGGATACAGCCAGGTTTCGCATATGACCAGTGAGTTTGATGTTACCGATGTACTTCAGGATGGAACGAATACGGTGGCAGTGTTGGTAATGAAATGGTGTGATGGTTCCTATTTGGAAGATCAGGACAAATTCCGTATGAGTGGTATTTTCCGGGATGTGTACATTTTGAAACGCCCAAAACAGGCAATCAGTGATTATCATATTAAAACAAGAATTGAGGATATGCTTGCGAAAGTAGAAATTGAAATGAAATTCTACTCTCCGTTAAATGTAAAAATTTCGATTGAAGATAGAAACGGAGCAGTTGTAGCACTAGGAAGTATTGCTGAAGAAGGAACAGCTGTATTAGAAATCGCAAGTCCGGAACTTTGGAATACAGAAAATCCATATCTATATAAACTGATTCTTGAAACAGAGAATGAAGTAATTGTAGATCACATTGCATTAAGAAAGATAGAGATTAAAGACCAGGTTATTTATTTAAATGGACAGAAGATTAAATTCCGTGGTGTCAATCGACATGATTCTGATCCGGTTACTGGATTTACAATCAATCCGGAACAGATTACAACCGATCTTACGTTAATGAAGCAGCATAATTTTAATGCGATCCGTTCCAGCCACTATCCGAACGCACCATTTTTCTATGAAATGTGTGACAAGTATGGATTCATGGTAATAGATGAAGCAGATATTGAAGCTCATGGTCCATTTATGATCTACAGAAAAGAAGACACTGATTACAATCGGTTCAAACGATGGAATGAGAAGATTGCAGATGATCCGGTATGGGAAGAGGCAATCGTTGATCGCGTAAAACTCATGGTGGAACGTGACAAAAACCGTTTCTGTATTGTTATGTGGTCAATGGGAAATGAGAGTGCTTATGGCTGCAACTTTGAAAAAGCACTGGAATGGACAAAGAATTTTGATCCAGACCGTATCACACAATATGAGAGTGCAAGATACCGTAATTATGATGAAACATATGATTACAGCAATCTGGATGTGTACAGCCGGATGTACCCGGCGCTTTCCGAAATTCAGGAATATCTGGATAAAGATGGAAGCAAACCCTTCCTTTTGGTAGAGTACTGTCACAGCATGGGAAACGGACCTGGAGATTTTGAAGATTACTTCCAGATGATTCAGGATAATGATAAAATGTGCGGCGGCTTTGTCTGGGAATGGTGTGACCATGCGATTGCTCATGGAACTGCTGAGAATGGAAAGACTATATATGCTTATGGGGGCGACCATGGCGAAGAAATTCATGATGGCAACTTCTGTATGGATGGATTAGTATATCCGGACAGAACGGTACATACAGGACTTTTGGAATACAAGAATGTTTATCGCCCGGCAAGAGTTATTTCCTATAACAAAGAAAGCGGAGAACTGGTGCTTCATAACTACATGGATTTTGATGACTTGAAAGATTATGTGAAGATTAGTTATGAGCTGACACAGGATGGTCTTGTGATCAGCAAAGGCATACTTCCGGAGTTTTCTGTGGCACCACACGGGGAAGGAAAAACAAACCTGAAGATCAATGTTCCAGAGAATGGGAAATGTTATTTAAAACTTATTTACCATCTGAAAAAAGAATTGCCACTGTTGGATGAAGACCATATTCTTGGATTTGATGAAATTGAGGTAAGTAAAGAGGATACAAAATGTAAACTTGCAGAGAAATGGATACCAAAAACAGTAGTGGACTCTGAATTACAGGTAAATGAAAATGATACACAGATTCATATCAAGGGGCGTGAATTTGCTTATACCATAGACAAACGTACTGCACTCTTTACAGAGATGAAATTCGCAGGGCGGGAATACTTGAACCATCCGATGGAATTAAATATTTGGAGAGCTCCAACAGATAACGATATGTACATCAAGTCTGAATGGAAGAAAGCCCACTATGATAAGGCTTACACAAGAGCCTATACGACAGAGGTTGTGCAGGGAAAACATGGTGTGAAAATTACAAGCCATGCATCCGTTGTGGCAGAGACAGTACAGAAGATTCTTGATGTGACGATCACATGGAAAATAGAAGCTGCTGGAAAGATTGATGCAGATATTGCAGTAACAAAAGATGATGAATTTCCGGACCTGCCAAGATTTGGTGTGAGGATGTTCCTGGATAAAAAACTTTCAGCTGCACGATACTTTGGAATGGGACCACAGGAAAGCTATTGTGACAAACATCAGGCTGCGAGCCACGGTTTGTATCAGGCAAATGTAGATGATTTGCATGAGGATTATATTCGCCCACAGGAAAATGGAAGCCATTATGATTGTGAATATGTAGAGCTTAACAACAGCCGATATGGAATTGTGGTATCTGCGGAAAATGCCTTCTCATTCAATGCTTCTTATTATACGCAGGAAGAACTTGAGGAGAAAACGCATAATTATGAACTGACAGAATCAGATAGTGTAGTATTTTGTGTTGACTATGCACTAAATGGCATTGGTTCTAACAGTTGTGGTCCAGTTGTATTGGAGCAGTACCGATTTGATGATGTATTATTCCGGTTTCAGTTTACACTGATACCGTATGTAAAGGGATAATAAAGTTTCATGTAACCCGTAAACAAGGAAAGAGAGTCTGATTGTAATGTAAAGTCCGGATATACAGAGCAATCAGACAAAATCAGAGAAAAAAACAGAATTAGATATCATACGGTTAGCCATATTGAGATTCTAAGTGCGATGAAGATGAGGAGCAAAGAAATTCGATGGAAGAAAAAAAGTATTTGAAATGGTATAACAAAATTGGATATGGATCAGGTGATATTGCAGGTAATGTAGTCTATGCGTTCCTGACATCTTTTATGATGGTCTATTTGACGGACTCAGTAGGACTTGCTGCAGGTGTCGTAGGTACCCTGATTGCCGTATCAAAACTATTTGATGGTTTTACGGATATATTTTTTGGATCAATGATTGACAAAACACACAGTAAAATGGGAAAAGCGAAACCCTGGATGCTATATGGATATATTGGTTGTGCCATTACGCTGGTCTGCTGTTTTGCAGTACCAGTCAGCTTGGGAACAACGGCTAAATATGCATGGTTCTTTATCTCTTACACACTGTTAAATGGTGTGTTTTATACAGCAAACAATATTGCTTATTCAGCACTTACGTCACTGATTACAAAGAACAGCAAAGAGCGTGTGCAGATGGGATCTTACCGTTTTATTTTTGCGTTTTCAACAAGTCTTCTGATTCAGGCAATTACAGTTGGATTTGTAGATAAATGTGGTGGAGATGCTGCAGCATGGAGAACGGTTGCTATTATCTATGCAATCATTGGTCTTGTCATAAATACGATTTCAGCACTTTCTGTTAAGGAACTTCCTGAGGAAGAACTTAACGAAGGAGAAGTAAAGGATGATAATGAAAAGTACGGAATGGTACAGGCATTCAAGCTTCTTGTTAAAAACAAATATTACATGATGATTTGTGGAACATATATTTTACAGCAGTTATATGGTGCCATGATTGGAGCTGGCATTTATTACATGACATGGGTACTGAAAAATAAGAATTTGTTTGGACAATTTGCATGGGCAGTAAATATTCCACTGATCATTGCCCTGATTTTCACACCGACATTAGTTGGTAAGTGGAAAGGTATGTATAAACTGAACTTAAGAGGTTATGTCTTAGCAGTCATCGGTAGAGCACTTGTTGTTGTTGCAGGATATATGGGCAGTGTTCCGCTGATGATGGCATTTACAGCTCTTGCAGCCTTAGGTCAGGGACCATGGCAGGGAGATATGAATGCAGTTATCGCATCCTGCTCTGAGTACACTTATCTTACACAGGGAAAGAGAATTGACGGAACGATGTACTCTTGTACTTCTCTTGGCGTAAAAATCGGTGGAGGTATTGGAACCGCTGTTGTTGGATGGCTGCTTGAGTTCAGTGGATATATCGGAACAAATGCAACTCAGCCGCAGTCTGCACTTGATATGATGCAGTTTATGTATCTTTGGCTTCCGTTAATCTTTGATGTATTGATTATGTTTGTACTTTCAAGAATGAATGTAGAAGATGCAAATAAAAAACTGAAAGCAGAAAAAGGAATTGCTGCAGATGAAGTAACAGATGCATCAGACATAAATTAGAATTGACAGGAGAAAGCGTTGTCTGGTCGTTGCTCGATGAGACAGTGCTTTTTTCTATATATAAAGTGATAGAACTGTATTTTGAAAATAAAAAAGGACCACTTCATTTTTGTGAAATGGCCTTAAGAAAATATTCAGTTTTCACAAAATAGTCCTTTTAGTATTTATACATGGTAAGGATGCTCAAAATATTCAGTGTAGAATACTAAAAGGTCATTCAGATATTTTTTTAGGTTGCTCATTTGCAATTCCTCCTTTCCTTATTTACAAGTTGATTATAAGATAGGTGTAAAAGGATTGCTTGCCAAATCGAAAGAAGATATAGACAAATGTTGCAAAGGGGAGTATTTCATGCAGTTAAAATATGTTGACACAAAAGAGGAGATCATAGCAATAAATAGGAAGTCAAAACATATTGAACCACATCTTCATAATGCACTGGAGATCGTTTGTGTAACAAGTGGAGCATTAGAACTTGGTGTCGGACAGGAACTATACCATATGGAAAAAGGAGATATAGGCTTTGTATTTCCAGATGTTATTCATCACTATCAGGTACTGACACCCGGTGTAAATAAAGCGACTTATCTGATTGCATCGCCATTTACGATAGCCAAATTTGCAGATATCATGCAATCCATGGCTCCTGAATACCCAATCATCAAAGCGGAAAAGGTTGAACCGGAGGTATATAGGGTTATAAATGCAATTTTAGAGACAGAACAGTCGGATATTACTGTTGCACAGGCATATCTTCAAATTGTGTTGGCACGCTGCATAGGAAAATTAAATTTGGTAGAAAAGAGTAATGTGGGGAGCAACGATCTTATTTACCAGACAGTTTCCTATATATCAGCAAATTTTAAGAAGAAATTTTCGCTGGAAGAGATGGCAAAAGATCTGGGGGTGAGCAAATATGTTTTATCCAGACTCTTTTCCAAAACATTCCATAGAAACTTTAATCAATATCTTAACGATGCAAGGCTGAACTATGCATGCCATCGTTTGGAAAATACGAGTGATTCTATTACAAACATTTGTCTGGATAGTGGATTTGAAAGTCAGAGAACATTTAACCGAGTATTTAAAGAAAGATATAAAATATCACCAAGTGATTATCGAAGTACTTGTGTGAAAGAGATGTTGTCATAAAAGGTTCTGTTGATCGAAATATTTACTTTGATTTTACAGTGCTATGTATTTGATTTCATGTGTGGATGATATAATATAAAAATATTTGTAGAAAAAAATATTGATGAAGTCTACCAATCAGTGTTTTTTGTTGTATAATGTTTTTGTCGTACAGGGTCACTTTCCTTTGTAATGTTTTGTTGCAAATTCATTATACATCAGAAAGCCCTGTACAATTTTTTTTATGAAAAAAGTTGTAAATTGGTGTTTTATAATTAACTCATAACCACAAGAGAAGGTGCTTTTAATGGCTATCATAAAATAATTCGACAAAAGATCTGGTATGTGAGTAACAAATCGAAAGTTGAAGGAGAACTGGCGATGGATGGAAAAAGTCGGGTTTTCAGACCTGAGGCTGAAAAAATTTGGCATGAAGACGAGTATGCGCGCCCGGATTTTAAGCTGACAGTAATAAACCGTGAACA